>HHCFC02800__coassemble_3667_pt1 | contig 7183 bp, 8 predicted proteins | sample HHCFC02800__metabat2_low_PE_022 | metagenome-assembled genome bin HHCFC02800 | reverse complement strand
CCCCACCCGCTCCCCTAAAACATGCCGATCTTGCCCAGCGCTTCTCTGGCGATTTCGCGGCAAACGGGATCTTCGTCGCGCAAACCGGCCTGAAGCGGACCCCGGGCCTTGGACGCAAGATCGGGCCGAGCCAGAGCGAAACGCTCCACGGCACGGAAGCAGGAACGGCGCAATACGTTGTTGTCACAGAAATTGTCGCCCTTGCCCGTATCAATGACGTAGGAATTGAGGATGGGATAAAACTCGTCCCCAAGGCGGCGGTGCTGGGCGAGTATCTCGGCAAAGGCTTCGGGAATGCCCCAGCCGATGTTGCCGGATTCCTCGTTCATGTGCCACATCAGACGCCGGACGACGTTGCGGGCTTCCTCAATATGTTCATCGGCCATGCGGGAAACGGCTTTCCCGAGCGCGGAGGCCGCGCGATCGGTCGCCTCGCCGCCGAGGGGCAGACAGGAAAACAAGGGGCCCACCAACTCACGGGCGGGGACTTCGTCCAGCTCCTTGGCAAAATCGTCCCATCCCGGCTCTTGCAGCCGGGTGCGGATCGTCGTCTTTAAGGTACGGAAACGTGGCTGCATGGAAAACACCTCATCGTTTTTGCGGAGTATGCCCCCAAAAAGCGGGAGCGGCAACGCGGGCAGTTCCGGATTCCCGCCGCGTTTTTTCATATCGCTGTTGCAATTCTTCTCTTGAAGGAATAAATCGTTCAAGCCATTCGGCAAGATCCTCACAGGTTTCGGTGTCGTGTTCTGTCTGAGCTTGACTCTCCGAAGCTGAGAAGGTATACGTCACTGATCTACGTTTCCAAGGAGAGTTTCCATGAAAAGAACTTACCAGCCCAGCAAGATCAAGAGAGCGCGGACTCACGGTTTCCGTGAACGCATGAGCACCGCCAGCGGTCGCGCCATTATCCGTCGCCGCCGCGCCAAGGGGCGTAAACAATTAGCTGTTTAACCCGGCCTCGTCGGCATCGACTGCTCCGGCGGCCCGATTTCACACTCTGTTATGATGAGGGTCGCCGTTTTTTTTCCAAACACTTCGTTGTGTTTGTTCGTTTTCGTGCATCCGGTGATCCGTGGCGCGTCGGTATGGCCGTCACCAAGAAAATCGGAACGGCAGTCATGCGGAATCGTGTCAAACGGGTGCTCCGGGAATGTTTCCGGCTGCATCAGGCCCTATTGCCTCCGGCCGTGGATCTTGTGATCGTGCCAAAGCGCCACCTCAAACCTGAACAGCTCGATCTCGCTGCCGCAACCCGCGAATTCCTTCCCTTGATCAAGGAAATCGGCGGGTATGTTGTGTTGCGCCGCGAACAAAACGCCTGCCCCGACATCTCCCGCGACGGAATCGCCGCACCCGGCGGGCTCGAACCGGAAACGGCTTCCGGAGTCAAGGCGTGAAACGCCTCTCTCTGCGTCGTCTGGCGGTCCTGCCCATCCGTCTCTATCAGTGGACGTTGTCTCCCGTGCTTCCACCTTCCTGCCGTTACCATCCCACCTGTTCAGCCTATGCCATAGAGGCTGTGCTGACCCACGGCATTTTCAAGGGCAGCTGGCTCGCCCTGCGGCGCATCCTTCGTTGTCACCCCTGGTCTTCGGGAGGCTATGATCCCGTACCTCCCCCACATTCTTCCTCTTTCAGCCATCAGGAGCAACTGGATCATCATGGACGATAAACGTACTTTTCTGGCCATCGCCCTGGCAATCGCCGTTCTTTTGGCGTGGACCCCGCTGGCCGAACACATGGGCTGGATCCAGCCCCAGCAGCGCCCCGCAGCCACTCAGGAAGCCACGCCCGCGCCCGCTCCGGCGGCGCAGACGGCTGTCGCGCCCGCGTCTTCCCTGCCTGTGTTCACGCCTTCGGCCGGTACCGACGTCAAGGTGGAAACCCCGCTCTATTCCGCCGTCATCTACTCCGGCGGCGGCATCCTCCGCTCCTTTACGCTGAAGCATTACGACGAAACCATCAAGGCCGATTCCCCCAAGGTGAACCTCATTTCGCCGGAAGCGTCCCAGACCGCGCCCCTCGGCCTGACCGTCAACGGGCAGCCCTCGTGGAGCACCGGCCAGTGGTCGTTCCAGGGTTCCGACCTGAACCTCAAGGCCGGGGAACAGGGCAGCCTGACCTTCACCGGCATCGTCGACGGCGTGCGCGTCACCCGCGTCATCAGCTTCAACGCCGACAATTATCTTCTGAGCGAAAACATCCTGGTAGGTTCCGCCGACCAGACGCCCCGCACCGTCCGCCTCGGCTTTACGGTCGCCGCCACGCCGTTCAGCAACGGCAAGTATGACCCCACCCGCCTCGCGTGGGACGCCAACGAAAGCTTCAAGGAAGAAACGAGCGCCAGCACGCTCGCCGAAAAGGGCATCATCGAACAGGGCGTCTTCAACTGGGCCGGCGTCATGAGCAACTACTTCATGAACGTCACCGCCCCCGCCGATCCCAACAACCTGACCCTCAAGGGCCGCGTGCAGGGCGACGTGTGGCGCCTCGCGCTCGAACGCCCCGATCTGCTCACGCCTTCCAACGGCGGCGAAGTGCCCGTGGCCGTGAACTGGTGGTTCGGGCCCAAGGACCGCACCATGCTGGCCACGGCTCCCGATCACCTGTCGCAGGCCGTGAACTTCGGCATGTTCTCGATCATCGCCCGCCCCCTGCTGACCATTCTGGCCTTCTTCCATTCCTTTGTGGGGAACTGGGGCATCGCCATTCTGATGCTTACCTTCTGTATCCGCGTCGTCTTCTGGCCCCTGTCCCAGAAGAGCTTCAAGTCCATGGAGCAGATGAAGAAGCTCCAGCCCATGATGAAGAAGCTCCGCGAAAAGCATAAGGACGACAAGGAAGCCCTCAACAAGGAAATGATGCAGCTGTACAAGACCTACAAGGTCAACCCGGCTGGCGGCTGTCTCCCCATCGTCGTGCAGATCCCGGTGTTCATCGGCCTGTATCAGGCTCTCCTGAACTCCATCGAGCTGCGCCATGCCTCCTTCATCGAATACCTGCCCTTCACGCACATCACGTGGCTGGCCGACCTTTCCGCGGCGGACCCGTTCTATATCACGCCTCTGCTCATGGGCGCGTCCATGTTCCTCCAGCAGCGCCTCACGCCCGCCGCCGGCGATCCCACCCAGCAGAAGGTCATGATGTTCATGCCCGTCATCTTTACGGTCATGTTCATCAACTTCCCCGCTGGTCTGGTCATCTACTGGCTGTGCAACAACATCCTGTCCATCGGGCAGCAGTGGTGGATGTTGCGTAAGGCATAACGGTTTGCGCGAGGAGAGGTTCTCATGGATGATTTCAAAGAATTTCAAGGCAAGAGCCTTGACGAAGCGATTCGCGCCGCCTGCTCGTACTTCGACGCACAGCGGGAAAAGCTGGAAATCGACATCATACAGGACGCCAAAAACGGCATCTTCGGCCTGGTAGGGGCGCGCAAGGCCATTGTCCGCGCCCGCCGTGCACAGCTCAAGCCCCGCGTAGGGTCGCTCCTGGCACGCGACGCGCAGCCCGCCTCCGCGCCGAAGGCCAAAGCCGAAGACGCTTCCCGCGCGCCCAAGCCCCGTCAGGGGCAGGCTCCCCGTCCGCCCCGAGGCAACCGGGAACCGAAGCCGCCGTTTGAGGAAGACGACTCCATCGGCAACCGTATCCTTCCCCCAGTGGAGGAAGACGACTCCATCGGCAACCGTATCCTTCCCGAGGAAACGGATATCGACGACTCCATCGGCAACCGCGTCGATGAGCCCCGCGCTCCCCGCCGGCCCCGCCGCAACGACGGCCCACGCATCCCCTACGAAGGGAATGAGGACGCCTTCCGGCCTCGCCGCCCCCGTCCCGAGCGCCGTGCGAATCAGGATCGCCCGGATCGTCCCGAACGTCAGGAGCGCCCTGAGCGCCAAGACCGTCAGGATCGTCCGCGCACGCCTCGTCCTCCCTACGAGCCGCGTCAGGAACGCCGCCCCGTGGAAGCTCCGGCGGAGCAGGACGTGTTGCGGGACAGCTCGCTGGAGTTCGATCAGGACGAAGCCTTGAACGAAGGCTTGCCCTCGAAGCCTTTCTCCGAGCTGGATCAGGAAAAGCTTACCGCCGTATCTCAGGAAGTGGCCTTCAAGATCGTCAGCTCCATCCTCGGGGAAACGCCCGTGGAAGTGAAGATCATGGAGAACCGCGTGGACATCCATGTGGACTGCGGCGATGACTCCGGCCTGCTCATAGGCCGCGAAGGGCAGACGCTGGCGGCGCTTCAGTATCTGACCTCGCGCATCGTCAGCCGCCGCATGGAAGCGCCTGTGCGCGTGCAGTTCGATGTGGGCGACTACCGCGAACGTCAGGACGACCGGCTCCGTGAGCTGGCCCTTGCGCTGGCGGAACGTGTCCGTGCCACGGGGCGTCCCTGCTCCACCCGACCCATGAGCTCCTACCACCGCCGCCTCGTGCACATGGCGTTGCAGGACTCCCCGGACGTGCAGACCCGCAGCTCCGGCGAAGGCCCCCTCAAGCGCGTGATCATCCAGCGCCGCCGTCAGGAACGGCACTAGAAATATTGGGGAGGGGAGGAACCTTTCTGAAGAATGGCTTCCTCCCCTCCCCAAACCCCACCCCTCCGCCTCCAAAGACGTTCGTTATGGGGACAAGGGAGAAAAGGCGGCTTCGGTGAAGTCGCTTTTTTTTGTATGGGGGATATGGATACTCTGCGGAAAAAGTCCGGCGGTGTTCATGTAATCCTTCTCCGTGCGAATCCACCGCTCTTGGCAAAAAAACAGTCTCAGAATATCATCACCCCTTCAATTAAGAGAAAAGGCCGCAGGCGGCCCGGCCAGTTCAACAACGGGCTAGCCCGCATTGAAACTGCTTTGGAATAAAAAATGAAAGGGGAGGGGAAAACGTGCGGGCGCTCCCCGCTTCCAGAGAATGTTTTCCCCCTTATGATGCGCCCTCTCCTCAGGAGCCATACATGACCACCGATACGATAGCGGCCATAGCGACGGCCCCCGGTGCCGGAGGCATCGGCATTGTCCGGGTCAGTGGCCCGGGCGCGCTGCCCATACTCGAGAAGCTGTTCGCACCGGCCGGAAAGGGCGACTATAAGCCGTGGATCTTGCGGCGCGGGCGCGTTCAAGACACGGAAGGCAACACGCTCGACGATTCGCTGGCGGTGTTTATGCCCGGCCCCAAGACCTTCACCGGGGAAGATGTGGCGGAATTCCAATGCCACGGCGGCCCCGTCCTGCTGGCGGCGGTGCTTGAAGCCTGCCTCTGCGCGGGGGCACGCCTTGCGGAGCGAGGGGAATTCACCCGCCGCGCCTTCCTCAACGGCAGGATGGATCTGACGCAGGCCGAAGCCGTCGCCGAAATGATCGCCGCGCCGTCCAAGGAAGGCGCGAGGCTTGCAGCCGCCAAACTGGACGGCGTGCTCGGGCAGCGCATCGGCGATCTGCGGGAACGCGTGGAGCATCTGCGGGCGCAGATCTGCCTTGCCGTGGACTTCCCCGAGGAAGAAGTGGAATGCCTGCCGCAGGAAGGCTTCCTCTCCGCCATCGCGGACGTGAAGGCGGCGGTGGCCTCCCTGCTCGCCGGATTCGAGCGGACCCGCTGCTGGCGCGAAGGCGTGACCGTAGCCCTCGCCGGCCCGGTCAACGCGGGCAAGTCCAGCCTCATGAACGCCCTCCTTGGCCGCCAGCGTGCCGTTGTGACGGAATACCCCGGAACCACACGTGATTTTTTGGAAGAACCGATCCAGCTTGCGGGGCTCCCCGTCCGGCTTGTGGACACGGCGGGCCTGCGCGAAACGGACAACCCCGCCGAGGCGCAGGGCATCCAGCTGGGCCGCTCCATGATCGAATCCGCCGATGTGGTCCTGCTCATGGTCGACGGCACGGAGGGAACGACGCCGGACACATGGGCATTGCTCTCGGAGCTCGGCCCGGAACGCACCATCCTTGTCTGGAACAAAAGCGATCTTGCCACCCCTCCCCCGCACTGGTATGGAAAGGAGACGAACCTTTCCGTGAAACCGGCGGCACATGCCGTTATTTCGGCCCGCAAGGGAGAAGGCCTGGAAACGCTGGCCGAAGCCGTTCGGGAGCTTGCGCTGGCCCGCAGCCAGGGGCAGGAGCCGGAACCGGGCGAAGCGGTACCCAACCTGCGGCAGGCCCGGAGCCTGATGGAGGTACTCGGGGAACTTGAGGCGCTGGAACAGGACGTTCTCGCGGGGGTTCCCTATGATTTGTGCGCCGTCCGCCTGGAGGGCGCGGCTTCGGCGTTGGCGGAGATCACCGGGCTGGACACCCCGGAAGAAGTCCTTAACCGTATTTTCGCATCTTTCTGTATTGGCAAATAGCATGAACGCATCTTCAAACGCAGCTGGCGGAGCACCACTTTCCAAAGAAGAAATCAACGACCTGCCCATGTTGGCCTACGAAGGCGAGGTAATGCTTGTCCAGACCGAAGGCGAGATGGCCCGTGCCCTGAATTTTCTCAAAAAGGAAACGCTCCTCGGGTTCGATACCGAATCCCGCCCGTCCTTCAAGAAAGGCAAAAGTTACCCGACCTCGCTCATTCAGCTTGCCGGTTCGGAACTTGTGGTGCTGATCCGCCTGAACCTCACGCCCTTCTGCGGGGCGCTCGCGGGGCTGCTTGCCGATCCCGGCATCATCAAGGCCGGGGTCGCCATCCGTGACGACATCCGCGCCCTCCAGAAACTGCACGAGTTCACACCCGGCGGGCTTGCCGATCTCGCCGAGATGGCGAAACAGCGCGGCATCAAGGCGCAGGGCCTCCGCACGCTGGCGGCCCAGCTCATGGGCTGCCGTATCAGCAAGGCCGCGCAATGCTCCAACTGGGCGAAAAAGACCCTCACGCCGCAGCAGATCCGCTATGCCGCCACCGATGCGTGGATAGGCCGGGAAATTTATTTACGTATGATGGATCAGGGGTGAAATCGGGGGAGGGAACCCTTCTGAAGAAGGGCATCCCTCTCCCCTCCCCCGCCCCCCCTCTCCCTCCCAAGACTTTTGACCATATCGAATCCCCGTTCACGGCTTTCCCTCATGGTGAAAGAACCGGCTGAAAAATATTTGAGGAAAATATCCTCTCTTTTTTCTCGGGAAAATCGACATGGGGGATTCGATAAAGTCAAAAAGTTTTGAAGCGGGAGGGATGGGGTTTGGGGAAGGGAGGG
>HHCFC02800__coassemble_2375_pt1 | contig 10822 bp, 10 predicted proteins | sample HHCFC02800__metabat2_low_PE_022 | metagenome-assembled genome bin HHCFC02800 | reverse complement strand
AGGATATGCGATCTATCCGGGCAAAGTGACGGAGGCCGAGACGTTCCGTATTGGACAAAGGCTTTCGCGCTTATCGAATCCCTGTTCGCGGCGTTCCCTGTCCGCCGATGAACGCGGGGTAGTGAATAGGGGAATGATAGGCGATGGTTTTACAGGTCATTTTCAATCCCCCATCCGCAGTTGAGGGCATTTATTCCCCCATCGCGGTTTTCGGGCTCTATAGAAAGGACCTGTTCGTGGGCAAGGTGAAACGAGGGCATCGTATTTCCCGCAATGGACATAAAAAATCAAACCGTTCGGGATGATACTCATGGCTTTTTATGGCGGCACTTCCTAGCGTGGGATGCAAAAGGAGGGCTGCCATGCTCAAACGTACGTTGTGCGCCGCCTTTGCGGTTGCCGTTCTTGTCGCTTTTTCCGTCCCGGCCTTTGCCGGTTCCCACCACAAGATGCGTGTCCGCGGAACTGTGGAAAGCGTTGATCCCGCCCAAAAGACCTTCGTTGTGAAGGACCGGGACGGCAAGGCGATCCCGTTCCGTGTGGATGACCGCAGCGAATTCGAACTCGAACACAGGGACAAGCCCGATCAGGACGTGCCCTTCACCGAATTGAAGACCGGCGACCGCGTCAAGGTCAAGGCCTTCAAGGGAGAACCGCCGCACCTCGTGGATGATGTGGACATCTACAGGTAAATCCGGTTCCGCCAGCTGATGCCTCAGGGGGGAGAGAACGCCGTTTCTTTCCCCCTCGCTTTATCTTCTCCTTTCCAGACCAGCCATACCGAACACGCCGCAAAACGAAATCCCCGTTGTGCGGCGTGTTGCTTCAAGCATACTGGAAGTACCGAGAGTATGCAGGAGAAATTCCCGGAAAAATCACAGAGGCGTTAAAATATCCTTGGCAAAGCATCATTCCGTGCCTTTTCCCATGAGGCGGCGGTACAGATCCATGTATTGCTCAGCCATCCGGGTATCGGTGAACTCCAGCACGGATCGGCTTCCCGCCTCGGCAAGCCGTGCCCGCAGACCTTCATCGGTCAGGCAACGCGCCATCGCGTCGGCAAGCGATACGGGATCGCCCACGGCGGCAAGCAGTCCGTTCTCGTCCCCGCGCACCAGTTCCTGATTGGAAGCCAGCGCCGAGCAGATCACCGGAACTCCCGTCACCCAGCCTTCCTTAATGGCCCCGCTGCTCCCCTCACCGTCCACTGACGGGACCACCAGAGCGTCGCAGTCCGACAGCATGTCCACGCTGTCCCGGCGGCCGGGCAACGCGAGCAGAGCATCCACGCCGAGGGTACGGGCTTCTTCTCTGATGGGATCCAGCAGCGGCCCATCGCCCACGATGCGCACGGCCCACGGAGGCAGGGAGCGCTTCCGCAGTTCCGCCATCGCCCGGACAAGCACGCTGTAGCCTTTCTGAGGCGTGAAGGCGCCTATGCTCTGGAAGAGGAAGCCCCCATCCTGACGCGCCTCATGAGGGCGGTAACGGGAAGGATCGATTCCGGAATGGATCGCGCTGACCCGTGAGGCGGGGATGCCCGCCCCGATCATGCCGTCGGCGATTTCCCGGCTGACGCCCACAGCGGCATCGGCAATCCGGTACTTCCACGAGCGCAGCCCACGCCGCAGCGGATACGAAACCCGGCGGCTGTGGATCAAGAGCGTGCCGCTGTGCAGCAGCTTGTAGAACGCGCCCACCGTAGCGGCGTTGGCGTCGTGCGTGTGCACAATATCCGGGGGAAAATCGCGCAGCCGCTGCCCCATCCAGCGCAGCAGCAACGGGTTGGCAGGGCTCCGGCCCGGCAAGCCCAGAACGGGCAAACCTTCATCACGCAGCAGCTCCGCCAGCTTTCCCGTACGAGGACAGGCCACCAACGGCTCCATGTCGGGTGTGCGGGCCAACGCGCGGGCCAGATAATACACCTGCCGCTGGCCGCCCCGCAGTTCCAGCCCAAGATCCAACAACAGAACGCGCATACCCGTCTTCCACCCCAGTTCATTCTGCTGCCGCCCAACGGCGGCCACCTTCCGAGCCCGGCGCAACCCATCGGCTTTCATGCATAACGCCAAAGCCGATTTCTCCGCCGAGCCCGCTGCCCCAAATTCCAACCGCCCATCAAACGAACGCCCTCCAAGCGGCCTCCCCACCAGTCGAAAGTCTTTGGAGGGAAAGAGAAAGGGGGGAGGGGAAAGGTTCCCTTTCCCCTCCCCAAATCTCATAACATCCACATCACATCTGCTGAGGATGCTCGTAGCCGGGAAGGACCACGGACGTGGCTTCCATCTGGCCCTGCCCCTTGGGACAGTTGCTCTGAAGCACGCAGATCTCACAGCCGCCTTTGAAGGGATAGTGCGTTACCACGGCATAGCGGCGGGACAGGATGGGATCCTTGTCGTTGCTGTACGGAATACCCTCGGCCTCCAGCGCTTCGCGCAGCGTGGCGGTGGGTTTTGGGGCGGGCGCGCAGCCGGCGTCCTGCACTTCGGGGATCACGGCGTGTACGGCGGCCATGCACATGGTCTGCGCCAGCGCGTTGTACAAGAACGCGTTGGACGGCGAACCTTCCCACGCCTTGTCCACATCCTGCTCCACGCTCTCGTCGAGAGCGACCAAAAGATACTTGATCTTGCCCGTGTCAATGCCCTTCACGGTCAGGTGCGGGAGCCAGTTCTTCCACAGCGTCATGAAACGGTCCATCACGTCGCCGCCAAGCCGGGTCTCCTGGCTGACGCCCATGAACAGTTCCATATCAAACCACGGTTCTACATCGATTTTTTCCGTCGTGAATGCGGTCATGCTTTCCTCTTTGGAGATGTTCAAAAATACCGTACAATATTGGCGGGCCTGATAAGAAGCCGCCGGACGGGAGAGGCAACTTTACTTCATCCCGTCACTTTCCTACAATACCCAAAACCGCATGACGCGGTTGTTTCAGCAAGGTCAAAGGAGCCGTCAATGAGCCAACAGTATCCCAGCCGGATACGCTATGAGTACGAACAGGACCCGGAAACCCGCCTCCAGTATACCCACGGCGTATGGGGGGGCATCAACCCGCAAGGCGAAATCGAAATCAGCTTCTATCTCGAAAGCGACAAGATGCCGCCGTACTCCGAACGTATCATAGCCCCCGACGGCAGCTTCGGCCATGAAATCGCCCCTTACAATGACGAGGAGCGGACCATCACCCGGCATATCCATTCGCGTGTGGTCATGAACTACCACACCGCCCGGGCCATGCTGGAATGGCTGGAAGACAAGGTCGCCGCCCTTGAAGCCGAAGAGGACGGCAGCGCGCCGCTTTCGTTCGACGAGAGCGGCTTCCAGCACCAGTGAGAAGCTTTTGAACCGGTGAGGAAACCTGTTTTCCGACGTTCCCTCACCGGAACCTCTTTTCTCTCTTCCTCAACTTCCGTATCTGTTGCCAGCCCAATGCCGCACCCGGCTTCGGGCTGCTCGGTTCTTCCATTCGCCAATCCGGCGCACTCGAAAAACTGCTGGCATCCCAGATTGCCAAACGGCTTGACGCTTCCCGCGCCGCCTCTGCGCAGCCGAAAACATTCAGAGAGAAGGGAGGGGATTGAAGGAGCAGAGGTTCTTGCTAAAAAAAGCCTGCCTTTCAGGCTTACCTTTTTATCTCACAATTCTCCGAATGCGGATAAGCCGCTTCTTCCAGTATTCCTGAGCCAAACTGTCCTCACGGACACGCTTGCCGCTGGTGGGGCTGTGCACGAACCGCCCGTTGCCCGTGTACAATGCGGTATGGAGCCCCGTGCGCCCGCGATTGGTATCGAAGACAAGGATATCGCCGGGACGCATGGCAATGCCGCGCCCCACGCCGTACCCGGCCTTGGCCTGCGCATCGGTCACGCGGGGGACATTGATCCCATGCTGACGATAGGCCCACCAGATCAGCCCGGAGCAGTCGAACCCTTTGGGCGTGGTGCCTCCGAGACGGTAATGCGCACCGATCTGGGAGCGCGCGGTCTGAGCGACCCGGGCGCCGAGGGAAGAGGTATCATACCGCCCACCGTAATCAGGTGCGGAAATATATGTCGTACCGCAGCCGGAGAGCAGCAACGCCAGACAAAGCAAACCGGCGAGCGCCATAAAACGGCACGCCGATCCCATCACGAACCATTGTTTCACCACTCTGCCTTCCATCTCAGCATGGTAGATCACGGAAGGGCTCCATGCCAAGCGCCCGTTGAGCCCCCGCCGTCAACGGGACGCACCAGCCCTGGGCCGCGCTTCCCGCAAACCACGCCACGGAACGAGACAGGGCGGCGGCTTCGGAAGCGGCATCAAGCGCCCCCGGCCCGTCCCCCTTATTGGCGAACACGAGACGGCGGCACCCCGCCGGACAGTTGCGGAACAGCCCTTCGGGGTGCTCCACCAGACAGGCCAGCGTCGCGGGCGTCACCGGACTCCCCGGCTCCTGCCCCGCCGCCGCGCAAACCAGTGCGGAACGGTGCACGTGCCCGTCGTCCAACGGCTGCCCCACGCTGTCCAGACCGACCACCGCTACGCAACAGCCCAGAGGCTCCGGCAGGACGGGTTCATGCGCCGCGGGCGCTTTGAGGGGCTTACGGGCCGCGCCGTCGGCCTCCACAAGAAAAAGGGCCTCGGGCAGCGCCGCCGACAGTACGGCAAGCATACGGGGGGATACGCCGTCCAGCTTCCGCACATCCGGCAGCGGACGCCCGGCAGCCACAACACACGGCGCGGCGCTCAGCGCATCGTGGACGGCGGCAACGGGATCGGCCGCGCCTTCCAAGAGAACCACGGGAAGGCCATCCTCCGGCGGGAAAATCTTGGTCGTGGTGGTGCAGACCACACGCCGCCCGGCATCGGCCATGCGCCGGGCCAGCGCGTACATGAGCGTCGTCTTGCCCCCGGCCCCCACAAGCGCGGTCATCCGGGGAAAGGCTACGCCGCCGGATCCGGCAAAAAGGGCTTCAAGCGGCCACCTCTTCATGGCTATCCGAGCAGGGAGCGTTTTTTCAGATGGATTTCCAGGCAGGTCAGCGCCGCCGGAGTCACCCCGGAAATGCGCCCCGCCTGGCCAAGGGTACGCGGGCGTACGGCACAGAGCTTTTCCACGATCTCGGCGGACAGGCCGGAAACGGAGGGGTAATCCAGATCCGCCGGGAGGCGGACCTCCTCAAGCCGTGCGGAGCGCTTGACCAGCTCGTCCTGCCGCACCAGATAGCCCGCGTACTTCACGGAGGTCTCCGCCTCCAAAAGGACTTCTTCCGGAAAAGCCGTCACGCCGGGATGCAGGCGCTCAAGCCGTTCCAGCGTCATGGACGGACGCCTGAGCACTTCCTCCAGCGTCAGCGACTTGTTCGGCACGGGCTCGCCCAGCTCGCGGAAAGCGTCGCTCGTCGCCGCGTCCGGCGAAACCCGCACTTCACGCAGCATGTCCAGCAGCCGCCCCAATGCGTCCTGCTTGCGCCGGAAGGCGGACCACTGTTCGTCGCCCACCAATCCGAGCTCCCGCCCGAGCGGGGTCAGCCGCGCGTCGGCATTGGCTTCGCGCAGCAGCAGCCTGTATTCCGCCCGCGATGTGAACATACGATACGGCTCCTGCGTCCCACGCGTCACGAGATCATCCACCAGCACAGACATATAGGCCACGTCGCGGCCCGGCAGGAACGGCTGGCGGCCCGTCAGGCGGCACCCCACGTTGATCGCGGCCCACATCCCCTGAGCGGCGGCCTCCTCATAGCCGGACGTCCCGTTGATCTGCCCCGCCAGCCACAAGCCGGGCAGTACCTTGGCCTCCAGCGTGGGCTCAAGCTGTACCGGGTCCACATAGTCGTATTCGATGGCATAGCCGGGACGCACCATCTTGGCATGTTCGAGGCCGGGGATGCTGGCAATCATGGCAAGCTGCACATCCAGCGGCAGGCTGGTGGAAATGCCGTTGGCGTAGCATTCCTGCCCGTTCAACCCTTCCGGCTCGATAAAGACGTGGTGCCGCTCACGCTCGGGAAACCGCGCCACCTTGTCCTCCACGGAGGGGCAGTAGCGCGCGCCCGTGCCTTCAATGACGCCCGTGAACAGCGGCGAGCGGTCCATGCCCGATCGGATGGCGTCGTGCGTCCGCTCGTTGGTCCACGTCACATAACACGGCACCTGCGGCTGTCCGGGCTTTGGCCCGTAAAAGCTGAAGCCCGGAGCCGGATCGTCCCCGGGCTGTTCCTCCATTTGCGAAAAATCGATGGACGACCGGAGCAGCCGCGGGGTGGTCCCGGTCTTGAGGCGGCCCAGGGTGAGGCCGTGCTTCCGCAGCGAATCCGAAAGCTTCATGGCGGCGGCATCGCCGAGGCGCCCGCCGGGAAAATGCGTGAGCCCCACGTGGATGAGCCCGCACAGGAACGTGCCCGTGGTCAGGATGACGTGCGGGGCCTCAAAGGTCTGCCCCAGCTCGGTGCGAACCCCGGCGGCGCGTCCGCCCCGCTCCAGCACCTCGTCCACGGTATCCTGCCAGATGGTGATGCCCGGCTCGGCGAACAGGGCGGCCTTCGCCGCCTCCATGTAGCTGTCGCGGTCGATCTGCGCGCGGGTGGCCCGTACGGCGGGCCCTTTGCTGGCGTTCAGCGTGCGGAACTGGATACCCGCCCTGTCGGCCCACAGGCCCATCATGCCGCCGAGGGCGTCGATTTCCCGGACCATATGCCCTTTGGCGAGCCCCCCGATGGCGGGGTTGCACGAAAGGTGCCCGATGCGATCCACATTGCCCGTGATCAGCAGCACGCGCTGCCCGAACCGCGCCAACGTCATGGCGGCTTCGCAGCCCGCATGTCCCGCGCCTACGACTATACAATCGAACATAAGCTTTTCCTTGGGAAAAAGCGGGGGAGGGAACCCCTTCTGGAGAGGGTTTCTCCCTCCCCCGTACCCCACCCTTCCCAAGACTTTCGACTGGTGGGGAGGGGACGCGAAAGGAGTATTCTTTGAAAAAGAAGCAGGGAGAGTCCCGGCTATACCGAAATGTTCCCTTTCAACAAGCCGCCGGGAGACGCCCATCAAGAAACAGCCTCCCAAGCCGCCCGCCCCTCCATCGACCAATACAAAAGCCTTTAGGAGGGAAAGGGGTCGGGTTTGGGGAGGGGGAAGCCCCTCTTCAGAAGGGTTCCCCCTCCCCAATCTTCATCATCCCCTAATCAAACAGCATCCGGGCGAGCACCTGCGCGTCGCCGATGGTGCGGGAAATGAGGGAGTATTCGTTGGCGAGATGATAGGTCGGCACGACGCTGGCCCAGACCGCAGCGGGGATGCCCATGTCGCGGAAGCCCACGGCCACGGTCCCGCCGCCGCTGCCGTCGCAGTGCGGCTCGATGCCGTAGATCTCACGGATACCGGCGGACAGGCGGAGCACCACTTCGCTGTCGGGCGGGGTTGCGGGCGACGCGGGCGCATTGGTCACCGTGGTGATATCCACGGTCACGCCATGACGCTCCGCCACGGCTTCCATGATCTCCCGGGCGGAGGCGAGCACGTCGTCGTGGCTGATGCCCGGCAGAATGCGGCAGTCGATGTAGAACACGTCCTTGCCCGGCAGGGAATTGATATTGGGGACGTTCTCTTCGTGGCGCGTCGGGACGAACGTGCAGCACGGGGGCTGGAACAGCGGATCGACCTGAGCATAGATGGATTCCAGATCCCTCACGTGCAGAATCATATCGGCGGCGGCGACCAGCGAGTTGCGGCCTTCCTGCGGGCGGGACGCGTGGCACTGATGCCCAAGCACCTCGACGCGCATCCACAGCTGGCCTTTCTCGGAAATTTCGATGGAGGAACCATCCGCCACGCCGTAATCGGGCACGACCACGAAATCGTCGGGGCCAAACAGATCGGCGTGGGTCTTGAGGATGTAGTGGATGCCGTAACGGCTGGAAGTCTCTTCGTCGGAAACGAAAATCAGGCCAAGGGAGAGGTCGGGGGTGATGCCCTGCGCCTTCAATTCCTGTGCAATGAGCAGGCCGCAAACGATGGCCTGCTGATTGTCCTCCACGCCACGGCCACGGATCTTGTCGCCGTCGACGACAACCTTCCACGGATCGGTCTTCCAGTAGGAAAGCTCTCCCGGAGGCACAACGTCCATATGCCCCAGAATCCAGAGCCGACGCGGCGACGCGCCGGAGATGCGCGCGACCACATTGGGGCGCACGCCGTCGGGGACCCGCGGGTCGGGCGCGTCAATGCGCAGGATGTCCGTTACGCCGAGCTCACGCAACAGCCCTTCCAGATACAGGGCTTTGGGCATTTCGCCCGTGCCGGCGTTCTCCGGGCCGAGAGCGGGGAGTTCCGTCATGCGGGTCTGGTATTCGATGACCTTGTCCCGCTGCTGTCCGATGGACTCAATAAGCCGAGAAAAACGTGTCATATGTTCCTCGTGTACGGCTTCGGAAAATAAGAAAGGGGAAGACGAAGCCTCCCCCTGCCTTGGGAGAACGCCCTTCCCAAAGACGGGCGTTCTCAAAAAAATTGCGGTGCATACCCGCGAGCAAAACGCTTCCGAACGGCTTAACGACCCTTCGCAGCACGCTTGGACGCCTTCAACGGGTTGACCTTGGCGGCCTTGCCGCTTTCCGTCTTGATGTGGGTAGCAAAGTTGCAGCGGCCGTCGAACCACTTCTTGGCGGGGTTCGGGTAGCTGCCACAGAACTGCTGCTCTTCAAACGTACGAACGCGATCACAGCCTTCGCACTTTTCAACGACGGGCTGCATCAGCATACCCTTCACTTCAACGCCCTGCTCAGTCTTGACGGCACCCACGAGGGTTTTTTCGTCGCTCATGATAACCTCCTGCGCGCCGGAGCGCGATTTTTTACGTAAGAAACGAACTCTTTTATCCATATCAGCGGAAATGTCAAGACCCGTCCACGTGTTCCGGCGGCAAGTCCACCTCCGCAAAGGCAGGGCACCATGCGAAACAACACGGGATCCAGCCCGTTCCGCACCAAAGGCGCGTTTGCCTTTTCCCGACGTTTTGGGCAACGTAACGCAAGCCGATTTCACTTTTTCCCGAGGACAGCCATGCCCACGACCACCCTCCCCTATCGCTATGCCCACGCCTCCACCGAATCCATGACCGGATACTTTTCCTGCGAGCCGCCGGAAGCTCTCTGCTTTGAGGATGCGCTCGCCCGCCTTGAGGCCGCCCCCCTCGACGAATTTTTGCACCGCCATCTGCTGCGCCGCATCGCGGCCTTGCCCCCGGATGAAGCCGCCGCGCTGCGTACGCCTTCCCGTCCGGTGCTCATGGGCTTGCTCTACGAAACGGCATTCCTGAACGCCGGACACGCCGGAATGCTGAACGGCGTCTCAGCCGGGGAACTTGAACGGCTGGAAGGGGCCACCCCCCTGCCGTACCTCAGCTTCGCCCGCAAATCCCTCACGAAAGAAGGGCAAGAGGAGCAAGCGAACCTTGCCGCATGGAACGCGCTGTTCGAAGAAAACCTTTCCCGGCACCATCCCCTGCCGCATCCCGACGACAACGATCTCCCTTTGCCCGCGTATGTGCGGAACGCGGAGCCGCCCAAACACGGACGCACGGCGGCGGAGGTTCACGCCGAGCGGGCTGTTCCCGGACAGCCCATCTGGTCCCGCCCCCCGGCCCAGCATACGGCGGCGGAAGCGCTGGCCTCGCTGGCCACCTGCGGCGTGATCGCCGGAACGGAAATGCGGCACGAATCCTCGCTCGCGCCCGTGGGGCTGCTGCGAAACTGGAACGTGGACATCGCCGTGCGCAACGGCAAGCTCGACTATACCCTGCAGGGGGAAGCCACCACATGGGGGCGCGGCCTGTCCATCGCCACGGCCCGGGCGTCCTACTCGATGGAGATGGTCGAGCGCGCTTCGGCCTATCTGTCCGTGGACGGGGACGCCATCACCGATCGCCTCCACCCCACGCCGATTGTCCGGGCCAGCCATGCGGAACTGCTGGCGCAAGGCCGGGCCGCCATCGATCCGCGCGGCCTGCCCATCGACGCCGAGTACAACGATCAGCCTCTTTACTGGATGGAAGGCCGCGGCGTTTCGGGCAGCGCGATACTCGTCCCGGTGCAGGCCGTGGGGTTGTTCTGCAATCTCGACGAGCCCGCTCTTTTTCTGTCGCCGGGTTCCACGGGCATGGCTTCGGGCAACACACTCGATGAAGCCAAGGTCGGCGCGCTCACTGAAATACTGGAACGCGACGCCGAAGCCACGGTACCGTGGCGGCGCGGCCAGTGCTTCGAGCTGCTCGCAGACGGCGAGCACCCGTTGGCGGTACTTCTCGCGGATTACGCCCGGCGCGGCATCCATGTCTGGTTCCGGGACATGACCACGGAATTCGGCGTCCCCTGCTACCAGAGCTTCGTAACCTGCAGCGACAGTTCCGTGGTTCGCGGAGCCGGGGCGGGGCTTTCCGGGGCAGGGGCTCTGCTCTCGGCGCTGACCGAGACCCCCTATCCGTATCCCAACGGCCCGGCTTCCGCGCCGGTTCCGGCTGGCCTCGCGCAGCGCCGCCTCTCCGAACTGCCCGATTACCGGCTCGGCTCGCCCTCCGACAACCTCCGGCTGCTGGAAGAAGTGCTCATCTCGCATGGGCACGCCCCCGTCTATGTGGAGCTGACGCGTGAGGATCTGGAGTTTCCCGTGGTCCGGGCCATCGTTCCGGGGCTCGAGCTGACCGCCGACTTCGACGCCCATTCGCGCCCCTCCGTCCGTCTGTTCCGCCGCTACCTGGAAAAGGCGGGCTCATTTGAAAGGGAATAGGGAATTGGGGAGGGGGAGGGGGAGGAGAAACTTTCTCCAGAAAGTTTCTCCT
>HHCFC02800__coassemble_2079_pt1 | contig 12412 bp, 8 predicted proteins | sample HHCFC02800__metabat2_low_PE_022 | metagenome-assembled genome bin HHCFC02800 | reverse complement strand
CCACGGGCGGCACGGCGACCGGCCAAATCACGGTGGACGCGCTTGACGACGCGCCGGTGCTGAGCACGCTGGACACCACGCAGACGACGGTTGCCGACGGCGAGGCCGCGCTCACGGGCACCCTGAGCTTCACGCCCGGCGCGGACGCCGAGGGCGCGCAAGTGACCGTGGAGGTGGAAGGCCAGACCTTCACAGGCACGAAGGCCAACGGGGAATGGACGTTCACGGGCGGGAGCGACGGCTCGTCGTTCCAGCTGAACGGCACCGCGTTCACGTACACGCGCCCGTCCTCGAACACCACGGACGGCCGGAACGACACGATCATACTCAAGGTGACGGTGACGGACGGCGACGGGGACATTGCGCAGCAGTCGGTGACGGTGAACACCGTGGCCGGTCCGCTGTTCAACGACGCCCCCTCGGGCGGCTCGAGCGTGGTGACCACGGACGAAGGCAACATCCCCGGCATGGGCTCGCAGCACGAGACGTCGGCCACGCAGCCCTTCGGAGCCGCGACGGACGGCTCGTTCAAGATGGAGCTGCACGGCGCGGACGCCACGGTGAGCATCGGCGGCACCGAATTGAAGGTGGAAAACGGCAAGCTGTACCACAACGGCGTTGAAGTGACGGCGGACGCCGCGGTGTCCGTGCCCGGCGGCGCGCACGGCACGCTGACGGTGACGGGCATGGATGCGGACGGGACCGTGCACTACACCTATACCCTGACCACGCCCGTGGACGCCACGGGCAACGCGTCCAACCGCCCCGGCGAAGGCGACGCGGGACGCGGGGAGGCCGTGCACGCGGACGCGTTCGACGTGAGCATCACGACCACGGGCGGCACGGCGACCGGCCAAATCACGGTGGACGCGCTTGACGACGCGCCCGTGCTGACTGTTCAGGGCGATCGAGTCGAACACGCTGCGGACTCTGAGGGCGGCAGCATTACGGATACATTCATGGTGCATTTCGGTGCGGACGGGCCGGGGGACGCGGCGTTCACGTTCGACGGGCATGCGCTCGAAAAGAACGTTGAAGGCAACTGGCAGTATACGGACCCGGACGGCCTCTACACCATAACCGTCGTCCAGACTGGGACCGACGGCAATGAATTCCGGTATTCCTATACGCTGGAATATGATTCGACCAAGGTCAAGGAAGGATTTGGCGGCGATCTCAAGGTGGTGGCCACGGACGGAGATCTGGATACCGCAACCGATACGGTCCATATCGCCGTCACCAATACCGCTCCAGAAGCGGCGGACAATATCTATGACATCGACAAGGCCGTGGCCGGAGAAAGCATCATCTCCGCATCGGCGAGCGCGGTGCTCGGGGACAGCATCATTACGGTGGGCGGTACTGTAGGCGACAGTATCCATACCGGATGGATGACGGACAAGCAGGATGACGCGTTCTCAGTTTTGGAAGATGGGGTTGCGGGTGACCTTTTCGGCAAGTTCTTCTCGGATCTGGGCGGCAACAACCTGACACTGGATACCTTAAAGGACGCCGCACACATCTACACGTTGAAGATTTCCTCCGGGACGAGTGCTGATCAGGTTCAGGCCGCGGTCAAGTACGCCTCGGAACACAACCTGCTGCTGTACATCGAAGGAGATTTAAACAGTTTGCTGCTGGGGAATACGCCCCTGAATTGCGTCACCATCGTCAACGGCAACCTCTCCATCAACAGTGAAGGGTTCGGCGCGAACAGCTTCTTGTATGTCACGGGCAATGTGCACGCCGGAGAGGATTTCACGGTGAGCGGCGGTTTGGCCGTGGGCGGGGATCTTAGGGGGTCCGCATCCATTGAAGTGGAGCATACCGCTGATGTCTTCACGCCCGACAACGTGGTCATCAGCAGCACGGTCCCCTCGGGAGAGGTGCCGAGTACATCGATCATGATCACGTTTGAGGATCTGTTGCACAACGACATGGACAGGGATGACGCGTCCGTGTCCAAGGACGGCCTGCATATCACGGAGATCACCATAGGCGGTAAGACATATACTTCCCATGATGCTTCCACGGACATCTCGTACAACGAGACGACGAAGATCTCGATCGATTGGCAGAAGGGCACGATTTCGGTTACGAATACCGGAAAGAACAGTGAATCTATCCAGTTCGGCTACGGGGTGGAAGACCGGCACGGCGCGACCGACAGCGCAGACATCACCGTCAACGTGACCGCTACGACCGGCGCGGGCTCCATCGGCGACGACCTCCTGCAAGGCGCGACGACGACGGAAAACGTCGCTATGAGTTACAACATCTCATTTGTGTTGGATAACTCGTTGTCGATGGGCACAAAGGATTGGTGGGGAAATTACAAGTATACGGAGGGATGTTCCTACGATACGGCTCAGAAGGCCGTCGCTCAGTACATCACAAAGCTGTGGAGCGATATCAAGGGGACCGATGCTGTCATCAACATTCAGCTTGTTAAGTTCGCCGGGTCTGTCAACGCCAATAACACATTCTTGTTGACCAGCGCGACGACGGAAGCCCAACTGAATCAGTTCATCAGTGACTATTTGAATTCTAAGAACCTGTACAGTTCAACAAACTATGAAGATCCGTTGCTGAAGGCTGAAACGTGGTTCAATTCGGTGGAAGCAAACGGACATGACAACAGGCTGTACTTCATCACCGACGGGGATCCGAACAAGTCCAACAGTGGAGGAAGGGACCACGTCGGCAATGCGGAAAAGGTCTATAACCGCATCGTCGGAGACAGCGCCCACCCGGTCGACGTTCACGCCATAGGCATCCTTGGGAATGGCGCGAACAACCTCGACGTGCTCGACAAGTTCGATAATACCCCGAGTGAGGATTCTCCCCACAACGCGACTATCATCAACAACGCGAATGAGTTGTATGACGCCATTGTTTCGTCCACGGTGACGAAGCCCGTTTCGGACACCATCTTCGCCAACAAGGGCGATGACGTGGTCTTCGGAGACACCGCGCAGTTCAGCGTGGATGGGGCCATCGTCTCTCTCGCGGAGTATGTGAAGGCGCAGCTCGGCTTCAATCCGAGCACGGCCGACGTTATCGACTACGTCCGCGAGCATCCTGAGGAAATAGGCAGCGCGCTGGTTCCGAACGCCAACGAGGGCAAGCCGGACATGCCCGATGCCCTGATCGGCGGGGAAGGCAATGACGTCATGTATGGGCAGGGCGGCAACGATCTGCTCATCGGCGACGGCAGCAATACTTCAGGCGCAGACGATACCCTGCACCGGCTCGCGCAGGAACTCGGCACTCTTACGGGGGGCTCACACGGGGTCACTCCGGCATCCCTGAGCGATGCCATCCTGAATCTGGGCCACGATAGCGCCAAGCTGCATGAGCTTGCGGACTGGTCGGAAAAGCATCTGGAAAACTCGTCCGACGGTGACGATTGGCTGTTCGGTGGCGAAGGGAACGATGTCCTCTTCGGTCTGGGCGGCAATGACCACTTGTACGGCGGCTCTGGAGACGACGTCCTTTTCGGCGGCAGCGGCAACGATCATCTATACGGAGGTTCCGGGAACGACATCCTTTTTGGCGGCAGCGGAGATGATTACCTCGACGGTGGAGAGGGACGGGATATATTGTTCGGCGGCTCCGGGAACGACATCATCAAGTACGACTCCTCCGACTTCCTTGTGGACGGCGGCGACGGCATCGACTTCCTGATTACCGACAACAAGGACCTGAGCCTCGACGAGCTGTTGCGGAACACCGATCCGAATAATGGCCCGATCGTCCAAAATGTGGAAGTTCTGATTTCCGGGGACCATGCCTTGTCGCTTACGGATACGGCCGGGCTGAAGCAGTACGGCATAGAGCTCGGCCTTGACGGGGACAAGGAAACGCTGACGTTGAGCGATGCATGGACACAGCAGGGCGACGCCTTCGTGAATGCGGATGCGGGCCTTACCATCCAAGTGCATGGCCTCACGCCGGAAACCGTCACGGACGATCAGGCGATGCTCCATAAGTTCATTCTGGAAAACGCGCAGTAACATACACGCATCCTCCCGGATCGACTATACCGCGCAATCCGGGAGGATGCCCGAAGGGCCTATGCGTATCCTCTTTTTGAATTATACTTTTCCCGGACCTCTGGGGACGATGGCCGCCTCGTTGGCCGCACTGCCGGGCAACGAGGTGCTGTTCGCGTCGGAGTACGGGAGGCGGGATTTCTCGCTCCCTGGCGTCAAGAGGGTTCTTCTGAAGAAGCCCAAGGACAGGAAGAAGGCTGTGGCATCGATATCGACCCCCGCCCTTGACGCCGGGGAACGGGATTGGACCATGGCCTATTTGCGCGGCCGGGCCACGGCTTCGTCGCTCATGGGCGTGCTTGCGGAAGGGTTTGAGCCCGACATGGTGATCCTGTCGGGTTCTATGGGCAACGGTCTGTTTGTGCGGAACCTGTTCCCGGAAGCTTTCCTTGTCGGGTATGCCGATTGGTATTTTCGGGATGAGGCCGAGACCCGCTATCCTCTCAGCACCATGCCCGACATCCCCCTGGCCCCCCGCAATATCCGCAACACGCTGCAAGCGAAAAACTTTTTTGATTGTAACTGCCATTTTACGACGACGGAATGGCAACGGGAGCAATACCCCGAAGGGATGCGCGGGTTCATTTCCGTACTGCGGAAGTGTGTGGACACGGAGTTTTTCGCTCCGGCCCCCGCCAGCCGATTCAGTTTCGGGGACTGCGAACTGACGGAACGGCAAGAGATCGTGACCCTTTCCGTGCGGGATGCCGCCCGGTTGCGGGAGGGTGGTTTCTGGTGCGAGCTGCCGTCCCTGCTCTCGGCGCGGCCGGATTGCCATGTGGTTCTTATCAGCACGGGCAAGGAGGTCCGCCTCGATAGCCTCCGGGAAAGCATGGCGGCGTTTCCCTCCGGCATGAGGGGCCGGATCCACCTGCTGGATTTCCTCCCTCCGGGAGCCTACCGCGACCTGTTGTGTGTCTCCTCGCTGCATCTCTGCAAAGATATTTCCTTTATGCTGCCTTCCGAACTCTTGGAGGCCATGAGCTGCGGGTGCGTCGTGCTCGCGCCCGACACCGGAGCCGTCCGCGAAGTCCTCAGCGACGGCCAGAACGGTTTTCTGTACCCCTCCGGGCGCAGGATGAATTGGGTCATGCTCATAACCCTGTTGCTCGAAAGGCGATCCGAGCTGCTCTCCATACGCCGGAACGCCCGGAAGACCGTTTTTGGGAAACACAATAAAAATACCCTGTTACCAAGGCATATTGCTTTCCTGATGGACCGTTACAGCCATTGGCGCGCCCAACAAATACAACTCGCGGAGGGAAACGATGTATTCGAATCTACCTCTGCCTAAGCTTCTTGAGATCATTTCGCGGATCGTGAACGACAGCGGATGTACGGTCCGCATCGTCGACGAAATACCTGTGCAGGATAGGGAGATCCGTGAGCTCTGCCTCCAGATTTACGAACTGCGCCGGGCCGCGCAATCCATCGCGCACGGGGAACTGGGAGTCCATTTCGAAAACTGCGGCTGTATGGCTACGTATTTGAAGGACATCATGGATAGGCTCAAGGCGGTCGAGCGGGGGATCAAGGAACTCGCGGAAGGCGACACGCCGGAACTTCCCCGCCTGGGGGCCCTCGGGACGTACTTCGAGCTTATCGGCAATACGCTGCAAGAAAACAGAAGGCTCATCGAGAAGTACAGGAACCTGTCCCTGACCGACATGCTGACGGGCCTGCCGAACCGGCGCGGCTTCCTCGCGCTGGCGGAAAAGAGCTTTGCCCGCGCAAGCCGCAAGCGGCAGAGCATTTCCTTTATCATGGCGGACATCGATCATTTCAAGAAGGTCAACGACCGGCACGGCCATGAGGCGGGGGACGAGGTGTTGCGCGTGGTGGCGCAGCGCTTTCTGGACTGCCTCAGGGTTGAAGATATTTGCTGCCGGTATGGCGGGGAAGAGTTCCTCGTCATGCTGTACGATACGGATGTGATCCGGGCGGCATTGGTTGCGGAACGGCTGCGCAAGAGCATCGCGGGAAAACCGATCTCCACCAGAGGGGAGGAGATCCGGGTGGCGATCAGCCTCGGGGTGACGGAAATCGTCGTTGCCGATTACGCCGGAACGCGGAAATGTCATGCGGAAATACGGCGGGCTGTGCAGGTGTCCGACGCGTTTCTCTACAAAGCCAAGAAAGCGGGCAGGAACAGGGTCGCCGCCAACCTGCCTGAAGAGGATGAGGGGGTGGCGTAGCAAGCCCTCCCGTCTTTCGAAAGGAGAGGGCGCTTGTCGAGGGAAACGCCGATCCGCCTGTGCGCGGTACGGTTTTTTAGGAAAACGCTTGGGGGATGTCCCGAGTGAGCGCGTGGGTGAGTGCCACGCAGGAGGGTGGGTTGCCCTCCGGAGGAGCAAAATATGTACGGTAGAGCCTTTGCGATGATCCTTATGACGGCGGTGCTGTGTCTCGGCGGAATGACGAATGCCCCGGCCGCTCCGACCTCCAACGCCGCCGTGACTTCCGCGCCCGTGCGGGAAAGTGCTGTCACCGTCCGGGAAACCGTGGCCGAGACCATCGCCCACCACCGGGGACTCAAGGTCATTCAGGAAAATCTGGATGTGACCCGCTATGAACTGCGCCGGGCAAAGGCCGGATGGGGGCCGAGCGTGGACGCGACCGGGCGCTACGGCGCCAGCCGCCTGAGCGACGATACCACGCGCTCCTACGGTTCGGATAAGGGCATGTACGCGGCGAGCGGCGTGGGCATTACCCTGACCCAGCCCCTGTGGGACGGCTTCGCCACCCGCAGCCGTGTCCGTACTGGAGAAGCCACCGTTGAATCGATGGAATACCGCGTGTTCGACAACGCTACCTCGTTCGGTCTGGATGGCCTCATCGCCCATGTGGACTACCTGCGGCGGCGTGAAATCCTGCGCCTCGCACAGGAGAATGTGGCGCGGCATAAGGAAATCCTCGCTTCGCAGCGCGAGCGCCTGAACCTCGGGGCATCCACGACGGCCGACCTGACCCAGACGGAAGGCCGCCTTTCCCGCGCCATGTCCACCCTGACGGACGCCGAGGCTTCGTTGCGCGAAGCCGAGGCCTCCTATATCCGGCTGACCGGGAAGCCCGTGCCCCCGTCGCTTGCGGAAGTATATGTCCCTGAAGGGATGTTTGCCGACCCCGACGCGGTGATGAAGGCGGCTGAGGAAGGGAACCCCAAGCTGAAGGCGTATCTTGCGGACATCCGGGCGGCACGCGGCGAGAAGGAACTTGCACAGTCGGCCTACCATCCGAAGATCAATCTTGAGGTTGGGCCGAACTATTCGGATCGCGGCGGCAGGGGGAGCAATTGGACGTCGAGTTTCGACGTCATGGCGACCATGCGTTGGAACCTGTTCAACAGCGGTGCGGATAAGGCCGAGACGGAAGCCGCCGAGTCGCGCATCCGTCAGGCGCGTCAGACCGCCTATAACTTCTTTGATGATTTGAATCTCGAAATCGCGGACACGTGGACCCGTTACATGGCCGCCATTGAACAGCGGAAGTATTATCAGGAAGCGGTCGTTTACAACACGCAGACGCGGGATGCTTATCTGGCGCAGTTCAACCTTGGGCAGCGCAGCCTGCTTGACGTGCTGGACGCCGAGAGCGAGCTCTTCAATTCCGCCACGCAGGAAGCCACGGCGCGCGGGAACGAGATCGTCGGAGCCTATCGGCTGTACGCGCTGGCCGGGCAGTTCCTTCCGGTGCTGAACATAGACGACAAGTCCCTTTACGTTTCCCAGCGCGAAAGTGAACCTTCCAAGTAACCCTGTTTGCCCTTTTTCCGGGGCTCTGCCCCGGACCCCGCCGAGGGGCTCTGCCCCTCGGGACCCCGCAAGGGGGCAGCGCCCCCTTGACCCGGCGGCGCGTTTCCTTTGGCGGCCTTGCCGCCAAAGGAAACGCTTGTGCGGCGTAATGGAAGGGAGGGGGAGTATCTTTTTTCGTCTTTTATCGGAAGCCTGTTGAGTGGGATGTGCCTTGAATCCGTCTCAGTTGTGGTATTCCTACGAGGGAACCACTTCTTTTGAATCCATAAAATGATTGCAGCCCGGCGTGGGAAGGCACTCCACTCCCGAAGCGTTTCTTGACTTCCTCGGTTCTCTATGTGTATTTTTAGAAAGGTGCTTCAAAACACCTTTATTCCTTGGCGGTCCGCCGTCCCGTTAGAGTGGCTTTTTTACGCCTCCGTTTTGGCGTAACCTTTGCCTTATTCTCCGGGTGTGGGCTAATACAAGACCGGCTTGCCGGGAATATGCCCGCCGTTCCAAGGACGGTTTTGAGCACCCGGAGTTTTCTATTTTGAAGGCTCCAATCAAAAAAATCCTTGGAGTGCATCATGTCAGAAACGCCTTTTCCTGTTTAACGCTCCCCCTCCCGATGCGGCATCTCTCGCCGCCCTGCTTCAGAGCGCGGCTCAGGCCCTGCTCCGTTCCGGCACGCCGTCCGACGAAGAACATCCCGCGCCTGCGAAGGTAGAGCGAATCCAAGAGGAAATCCGCCATTATCGATTTCCTCCTTTGGCTGTGCGCTGCGAAAAAGAACTGTTGGAAGCGGAAGACGCCGAAGAAATGCGGGAATTGCTGTTCAGAGCGTTCTCTTCGCTTGAAACCTTCGCGGATCTTCTGGAACTGATGAACCCCGAGTCCAAGGTGGAAGGCGTGGTGATGCATACGCTGGCCCGGGAATTGCGGCGTATCGGCAGATTGGTGTTCAAAATCCAAGACGCTTACAGCACCGTGGAGCTTGTGGAAGCATAGCCCGACCACGGCAATACAAATTACCAAACGGATAACCCAAAAGGCCCTTAGCGACAAACCGCCAAGGGCCTTTTTTCAACATACCGGGAAAACGGGTGAATCCCATCCATATCGACGGCGGGGGAAATGCCTTTTCCAACTCCCGCCGGAACGGACTCCTTCTGGGCCGCCCTCCCCACCAGTCAAAAGTCTTGGGAAAGGTGGGGGGTCCGGGGGGAGGGACAACCCTTCTTCAGAAGGGTTTCCCTTCCCCCGGCACTCCGCGTTCCCCCAAACTACTTGTCCGCAGGTACAGGCTGGAGCAAACCGTCGTCGGGCAGGAAAGGTTCCTCTTCAATGACGGTGGGCTGATCAAGCTCGGCATGGAGGCGTTGCATATCAAGCGCACCTTCCCACTTGGCGACAACGATGGTCGCCACGGAGTTGCCGACGAGGTTGGTCAGCGCGCGGGCTTCGGACATGAAGCGGTCCACGCCGAGGATGAGGGCGATACCGGCCACCGGGATGGTGGGGATGGTCGCCAGCGTAGCGGCGAGGGTGACGAATCCGGAACCCGTGACCCCGGCCGCGCCCTTGGAGGCCAGCAGCAGTACGGCGAGCAGGGTAAGTTCTTCCTTGAGGCTCAGTTCGATGCCGAGGGCCTGCGCGATGAAGATAGCCGCCATCGTCAGATAAATGGAAGTGCCGTCAAGGTTGAACGAGTAGCCGGACGGGACCACGATGCCCACGATGTCCTTGCGCGCGCCCATGTGTTCGAGCTTCGCCATGAGGGTCGGGAGGGCGGATTCGGACGAGGACGTGCCGAGCACGAGCCACAATTCATGGGCGATGTAGCGCAGCAGCTTGACCAGCGAGAACCCGGTGAGGCGGGCGATGATGTTCAGGACGACAAAGACGAACAATAGGCAGGTCAGGTAGAAGCTGCCCATGAGATAGCCGAGGGAGCCGAGCGTGCCGAGGCCGTACTTGCCCACGGTGAAGGCCATAGCGCCGAACGCGCCGAGCGGGGCGAGCTTCATGATGATGTTGATGATGCCGAACAGGGCCGAGGAAGCCTGACGGATGAGCCCGACGATACCGGCGACGCGCTTGCCGAGGGCGGAAAAGGCCGCGCCGCAGAGCAGGGAAATGAGCAGCACCTGGAGGATGTCGCCATTGGCGAACGCGCCTACGATGGTGCCGGGGATGATGTTCATCAGGAAGTCGATGAAGCCGTTGTGTTGGGCCGAAGCGGTGTACTTGGCGATGGCGGTGGTGTCGAGGGACGCGGGATCGACGTGCATTCCCCCACCCGGCTGGAGGGTGTTGACCACCACAAGCCCGATGATAAGGGCCAGGGTCGTCACCGCTTCAAAATAGATGAGCGCTTTGCCGCCGATACGGCCGAGCTTCTTCATGTCTTCCATGCCCGCGACGCCGAGGACCACGGTACAGAAAATGATCGGCGCGATGATCATCTTGATAAGTTTGATGAACCCGTCACCGAGCGGCTTCATGGCCTGAGCGGTCTGGGGATAGAAATGCCCAAGGGCAATACCAAGGAGAATGGCACAAATAACCTGAAAATAAAGAGACTTATACAACGGCTTCTTGGGAGCTTCCATGATTTCCTCCTGCGGGCGCCGGGACGAACGGGGAGACCTCCCCCGTTTTCGGGGAGCACGTTCGGCGGGCGCGTGTTTCCGGGTGTCCGCTCGCGGGGAGGACAGAGGATTCTGTCCGTTTCGCGGCGCGGGCGCGACAAGGGCCAAGGGTGGGAGTGTCCTTTGCACGATTGCCGGATGGCGTCATGTGCGGAAAGGCCGTCAGCCGATCATCGCGGGAGGAGGCAGAGGGAATACGACAAGGCCCCGCCAAGAGGGACGGAGAGGGAGGGGGACCACCGCCGGAAGCCCTGCGGACAGGAGCGGCGGGAGCATGGGGGGAGCGGCGCTTTGTCCGGCGTCGTGCACCGGGGCGTCGTTGTCCTTTTGGGAAAGTTCGTGCCCGCGGACGTGCGGGACGCGCACCTCCGTCTGGATCAGCAAGGGCTGGTAGACGTCTTGAATGACCGTTTCGTATTGCGTCGGAGCGTGGCGGAATGCGCCTTTCTCCGGCTCGTGGGCATCGGCGCGCGGGCACCAGCAGCCTGCCGCCAGCAACGTGGCAAACAGGATGAACAGGTGCAGAGGCAGGAAAAGGCGTCTTTTCATGGTCTTTCCGCGCGGCTAAACATGAATAGGGTTTCTTTGATCCTATATCGGCGCTCCCGTTTTGGGTCAAGGGAAAACGGGAAAAAGATGGAGTGAAAAAGAGCACTTGCTGCAAGGCATTTCTGTAACTTGCCTGAATACCATTTGAAAAGAAAACGCTTGCCGGGAAAGAATTTTTCAGGAAATTGGAATGGCGTTACAATATATCACTTTTTTCAAAAAAAGAGTCTGTATTAAAAGAATGTTACAAAGCGATACTCTCAAAAACCCGGATTTTGCCATGTCCGCAAAGGAACAGCTTTTGATGGGTGTGCTTGGTTGTTTGGTCAACAAAGAGAAGCGGAAAGGAAAAGGGAAGAAAAATTTGAGGGAGGGGAGAACATGTTCAGAAAGTTCTCCCTCCCTTAAAGACTTTTACTGTTATCAACTTATTGTTGTTCTTTCTAACGGAAGAGCGGAGCAGAGCGTTTTTTGTTTGAGGGCGGGAGCGGTCAAAGGCATATCGCTCTTTCTTGTTGGGGAAGGAAGGGCGCGGTGCCCTCTCATTGGCTCCCCTTATTCCTCCAGCTTGAGCAGCCGCCCGGCAACGACGAGGAAGGCTTCACGGGCTTGCGCGGCGATAAGCTGGTTGGCGAGGCCGAGGCCGTCACAGTAGTTCCGCCCGAGCCGGGTAGGTTCGATGCCGCCAAGCCCGGTTTCGCCGGAAACAACCACCCATTGGCAACCGGAAGAGCGCATTATGTCGAGCAACGCTTCCGTCTCAAGGCGCACAGCACCTTCGAAAGAGCTGAGATCTTCGGGATCAGGCAGGCTGAACAGGATATTCGATACCCACAAGGTGATGCAGTCCAGCAAAACGGTGGGAGTTCCCGCCGTGTTACGGAATTCCGCAAGGGCGGTGCCAATGTGCTCTCCAAGCTGGAGCGGACATTCGAGCGTCCGCCAGTTTTCCGGGCGGCGGGCACGGTGCCGCCGGATGCGTTCCGTCATCGAAGGATCGTCCGGCCGTGCTTCAGCTGTAGCGACATACAACACCGGACCGTCGGCCCGTTGAAAAACCCGGGCCTCCGCACGTGCGCTTTTGCCGCTCCGCGTGCCGCCGAGATAGAGAGTCAAATCAGGCTTATCCATGATGCTGCCCTTTACGGATCGGGAGGCCCTTTCGGGAAAGGGGTTCCCGGCTGCGTCATTTTTTTATGCGGGAAAATGTTGCATCGGTGGTTCATCACGAGTCAAGCGCAAGCACTTTCCCCATGCGAAACATTCACTTTTCTGATATTTTTAAAATTTAATTTATTATTTTAACATGTTATATTATCATTTTCATTGAAAGTGTGAATGCCTCTCCCATGCTTGAGAAAACGTGTGAAAAGGGATTCGATAAGGCCAAAAGTCTTTGAAGATGGAGGGGTGGGGTTTGGGG
>HHCFC02800__coassemble_1996_pt1 | contig 13062 bp, 8 predicted proteins | sample HHCFC02800__metabat2_low_PE_022 | metagenome-assembled genome bin HHCFC02800 | reverse complement strand
GGCTTGGTTTTGAAAGAATTCCTTTGCGCCGTACAAAAGAGGGATATCCCCGTAACCTCCATTACCCCATCAAGCGTTTGCTTCGGCGTCTTGCCGCCGAAGCAAACGCGCCGCCGGGTCAAGGGGCGGCTCGCCCCTGCCAGCGCGGCTCGCGCCTTGCGGAGTGCGGAGGCAGCGCCTCTGCCGGGGTTCCAGGGGCGGAGCCCTTGGGCTTGCGCGGGATGGGGTTCGGCTATAGAGGTAGACGAGGAGGAAGCGGCATGAAGATAGCGGCCTGCGATTTTGACGGAACCCTGTTCCGCGACGGTGTGGTGAGCGAAGCGGACCTTGAGGCCATAGCGGACTGGAGGCGTTCGGGGAACGCTTTCGGGATCGTGACGGGCCGAGGCCGGAACACACTGTTGCGCGACGTGAAGCGGTTCAGCATCCCTTACGACTTTTTGATCTGCAATAACGGCGCGATGATCTGCGACGAGCAGGCGCAGGACGTGTATTGTGCGGTTCTGCCCGAGCCGGTGCGCGCTGAAATCATGGATCATCCGGGTATGCGGGCAAGCTCACAGTGCGCGTTCTTCGCGGGAACTGCCATTTTCACCCACGCGGGCAAGACGGACTATTGGATCCTTAAAGAGCATGTGCTCCCCCGGCTTTCTCCCGTTGAGGCTCTGTACATGCCCGGCCTGCATCAGATCAGCCTCGCCTACGCCGAGCCCGGCGAATCGGCGGCGTGGTCAGAAGCTTTTACGGAAGGTTGCGGCGAGAATGCGGGCGTGCATTTCAGCAATATCTGTATCGACATCACCGCCCCGGACGTGAGCAAGGCCGCGGGCATGACGCACCTGCTCGAGCTGCGGCGCTGGGGCGAAGCCAAGGAAGTGCTCGTCATCGGCGACGATATGAACGACCTTCCCATGATCCGCCATTTCAACGGCCACGCCGTGGCCAATGCCGCGCCGGAGGTTCGGGACGCCGCGTCCTCTGTCTTTTTGAGCGTCGGCCAGATGTTGAGGGAACGGGTGTAGGGGGGATCGGGGGTAGCCTGACCGACACGTTTTCCTTATTATATAAGATTGATGGAAATTTTTTGTGATGATCGCAAGGAGAGGCATGATGGAACAGGGCGGAGCAGGAAGATGGAGCGATGCCGAACTGCACGGGGCGCTGGCCCGGGTGTTCGGCTATACGGCGTTCCGCCCGCATCAGATTGAGATCGTAAAGGGGATTCTCGGCGGACATGATTCGCTCTCCATCATGCCCACGGGCGGAGGGAAAAGCCTGTGCTTTCAGCTGCCATCACATTTGATGGATGGCGTATGCGTGGTGATCAGCCCGTTGATTTCGCTGATGAAGGATCAGGTGGATGCCGCCTGCGCCAACGGGCTGCGGGCCGCCGCGCTCAACAGTTCGTTGTCCCCCGGCGGGCACAGGGCCGTGCGGGAGGCGCTGGCCTCCGGTGAACTGGACTTGCTGTACATTTCGCCCGAACGCCTGAGCGCGCCCGGCTTCTGGGACGCGCTGGCCTCATGGCCGGTCTCTTTCTTCGCCGTCGACGAGGCGCACTGCATTTCCCAATGGGGACATGATTTCCGCCCGGATTATCTGGCGCTTTCCGGGCTTGTCGAGCGGTTCCCCCAATGCCCGGTGGCGGCGTTCACGGCTACGGCCACGCCCGAGGTGGAGCGAGACATCCTTTCCCGGCTCGGCCTGCGGGAGCCCCGGCTGATCCGGGCTTCGTTCGACCGTCCGAACCTGTTCTATCATGTCCTGCCCAAAGAGGAACCTCATGCCCAGCTGCTTTCGTTTCTCGGCGGCCATGAGGGGGAATCGGGCATCGTCTACCGGTCCACGCGCCGAAAAGTCGAAGAGACCGCAGCATTCCTTCAGAAAAAAGGCGTGAAGGCCGAAGCCTACCATGCAGGCTTGCCCGATGCGGAGCGTATGCGCGTGCAGGAGGCCTTCCGGCGGGACGAATGCCCCGTCGTGGTGGCGACGGTGGCTTTCGGCATGGGCATCGACAAGCCCGACGTGCGCTTTGTGGCACACCTTGATTTGCCGAAAAACGTGGAGGGCTATTATCAGGAAACGGGCCGGGCCGGACGTGATGGCGATCCCGCGCACTGTCTGTTGCTTTACAGCGCGGCGGATATGGCGCAGCTGCTCTATTTCGCGCGTCAGACGGAGGACGAAGAGCAGAGGAGTATTGCGGAAAAGCACGCCTACGCCATGCTGGAGTATGCGGAACGCAACCAGTGCCGCCGCAAGGCGTTGCTGTCGTATTTCGGGGAAGATTTCGAGGAGCCCAATTGCGGCGGATGCGACGTATGCACCGGGGAGATACAGGAGGAAGATTACACCATTGAGGCGCAGAAAGCGCTCTCCGCAATGGTGCGGAGCGGGTGCCGCTTCGGGCGGGTGCTCATCATGGACATTTTGATGGGTGCGGATAACCGCCGCATCCGGGAAACCGGCTTTCAGCATCTGCCCACCTACGGCGTGGGCAAGGATCGGACACGCCGTTTCTGGAAGTATCTGATCGATGCCCTGACCCGTCAGGGGCTGGCTGCCATAGAAGGTGAAGAGTATCCATATCTGCGCGTTACCGAAACCGGATGGGAGACGCTGCGGGGCGCTCCGTTCCGTGCCCTGCGGATCGTGGAAACGCGCGCCCGCCGAAACCGGGCGGAGCGCGACGGAGCGTCACAGGACATGGATGTGGATGATACGCTGTTCCAGCTCTTGCGCGCGGAACGCCGCAGGCTGGCGGAAGCCGCGCAGGTGCCGCCGTATGTGGTGTTCCATGACCGTGCCCTGCGGGAAATGGCGGCGGGAAAGCCGGCCAGCCGCGAGGCCATGCTCGGCATCGCCGGGGTCGGGGAAAGGAAGCTGGCGCAATACGGCGACGCCTTCCTTGCCGTGATCGCACGGTACATTTCTGAAAACTAGAGCATTTCGAAGCCCATCTGTTCTGGATATACCCGAAGGCGTCGGCAAAACGCTTCCACGGAAGCGTTTTGCGACGGCAGGAGGGGGGCTTCCCGGTACGCGTTCGTTTTTTTCTCCGCTATACCCGCTCTCTCTCTCTCTCTCTCTCTCTCTCTCTCCTGGCTTGATACCGTACTGCCGAAGCTTGAGGTACAATGTGGATCGCTTCATACCGAGCAGTTTTTCAGCGCCGTTTTCGCCGCTGATGCGCCCTCCGGTTTTGTTGAGGATATATTGGATGTACCGCTTTTGGAGTTCCAGGAGAGTGGGGGTGTCCGCATAGAGGGAGGTTTCAGCGCGTTGGCAGTGATCCCGTGCTTCGTGCTGCCCTCCGACAGCTAGATCAAAGGGGCCGCCCGTGTACAAGATGACGGCGCGTTCCACTGCGTTGCGCAGTTCCCGGATATTGCCCGGCCACTGATACTCGGAGAGGCGGCGCAAGGTTTCCTCATCCGGATAGGGGAGCTTTTTGCCGTAGCGACGGGAGAAATGGTCGGTGAACGCCATGATGAGTTCTTCCAGGTCCTCAAGGCGTTCGCGCAGCGGCGGGATGGTCACGGGGATGACCGAGATGCGGTAATAGAGGTCCTCGCGGAAGGTCCCCTCACGCACGGCGCGGGGCAGGTCACGGTTGGTGGCGGCGATGAGCCGGAAGGAGGAATGGATCTCCTTGGTCCCGCCCACGCGCATGAAGCGGTGCTCCTGCAGCACGCGCAAGAGTTTGATCTGCATGTTCATGGGGATATCGCCCACTTCGTCGATGAACAGCGTGCCGTTGTCCGCCAGTTCAAAAAAGCCGATCTTCTGTCCCGTGGCGCCTGTGAAGGCGCCTTTTTCATGCCCGAAGAACTCGTTTTCGAAGAGATGCTCGGAAACCGAGGCCGGGTGTACGGCGACGAACGGCCCTTTGCAGCCGCTGTGCCGGTGCACGTAGTTGGCCATGACCTCCTTGCCCACGCCCGTTTCCCCGAGCAGGAGCACGGCGGCGTCCGTGGCGGAGACGACTTTGGCGCGTTCAAGGCACATGCGGAATGAAAGGCTCTTGCCCCACAGCTCGAGCCGTTCCTCCTGCGCCATCTTGGTGACGGCATGGATCTGCCGCACTTCGGCGCGCATGTTGCGGGCTTCGAGCAGGCGGAGGACATTTTTGAGTTCCGAAGCGCAGAGGAGCCCGACGCGGCTCAGATCCTCTTGGGCGCAATGGAGCATCCGGCTGGAGTGCGCGGAACTGTCCGCATAGAGCAGCCACGGGTTCCCGTCGGGAAGCCGGAAAGGCAGGCAGAGGAGATCCAGCCCGTTCTGCTGGGCCGAGAAAGGGGCTTCCTCACGGATGCGTTCCCGGATCAGATCGCGGCTCGGCACGAACATCCCGGAGGCGATTTCAGAGCCGGAGAGGTTACAGGAGCCGCGGCAGAGCAGGGTTTCACCGTCCATACTGAAAAGGGCTGTGCGTTCGGCGCGGAAGACCTTACGCAGGCAGGCCGCGAGCTGGTAGCAATATTCTTCAAGAGTTTCCCATTCATGGATCGAGCCGACTTCGCGGCAGCAGACATCGAAGGACGCTTCTTTCTGCTCCGGAGAAGGCCACGGGGAACGTTTCCTGCCCAGCCCGATACGGCTGAGGAGCATGAGGGAGGTTTCCTCGGCGGCCTCGGCTTCGGCTTCGCGCCCGAGGGTATTCAGGAGCTCGGAGCGCCGCCGTTCGGTGAACCCATACTCGATGGGCATGTTGGCATCTTTGAGGATTTCAAGGCTTTTGTCGAGCAGGTCAAGCGCGTCCTGCGGCGATTTTTTGCGGAGGAGGATCGCCTTCAGCCGCAGTGCGTGCCCCCTCATCATGGGGCTCGGGCTGATCTCGGCCTCGCGGAACAGGGTATCGAGATCGATGCCGGGCAGGGGCGGGAAGCCGTGTTCGGCATAGAACACCGCGAGTTCGAGGATCCAGAGGTAGTTATAGGACAGGGAGAAGGAAGGGTGGCGCTCGGCTTGCCGCAGGGTATCGGAGAGCAGGTTATAGGACATTTCGGCCCGGCCCATGCGGGAATAGCAGAGCGCGATGGCGGCGAAAGCCCGGAGCATCAGCTTGGGGTTGGCGGCCATCGTCGAACGGGAGACGACGGTCTGGAGGGTTTCCAGGGCGTCATCCTCGCGGCGCATGTAGGCGTAGAGGACGCCGAGGTGCTGGCGGAAGATCTGGGCGGACATGATGTTCCCTTCCAGTTCCGCCGTGCTGATGGCGGATTTGATCATACCGAGGGCGTGGGCGAAGTGGCCGGAGTAGGCGGCGGAGGATGCCGCCTGGAGCACGAGCTGCGATTCGAAGAGGGGCAGTACGGGCTTATGGGTGCTCTTTTGGAGCATTTCGTAGCATTCGAGCGCCTGCTGGAAGTTCCCCCGGATGAAGTGCATCAGGATGAGGAAGGGCGTGATCCGGGTATACAGCTCCTTGTCGTCCAGCGTCTTGAGCAGCTCCATGGCGGAGTGGAACGTTTCATGGGCCCGTTCGAAATGGATGGTGCCCGTGAAGAACGTGGCGGAAGCCTGCGCGAACCGGATGAGCACGAGGGTACGTTTATCCCCTGCGGAGGCGGCGTATTCGGCGGCCTTTTTCATGAAGGCGGAGGAGCGGGCCGCGTTCTTCATATAATAGAGGGAGGCGTCGTGGGCGGCAAAGGCATAATGGACGAAGGAACGGGCTTCCGGGGCGGTGAGCCTGCGGTTTTGCCACTGCGCGAGCTGATTGAGGAGCAGCTCGAGATATCCGGCACTTCCGGCCGTGTCGGCTCTGCGCCGCAGGACGCGCATACGCTTCGTGCAGATCTCGCAGGCCGTTTCCGGCATTTTGGATTCGCAGGCGGAGATGAGTTCTTCGAGCGGCGAGCCCGTGTCGCGGAACAGGAGGGCCGGCAAAGCCTCCCTCAAATGGTCGGCCCCGGCTTGCGTCAGGTTCCATGTTTCGTCCCGCTGTTCCGCGAGGCCGTCGGCGGTCACTCTGTGCAGGGCTATTTCCGCCTGCGCGGCGGGACATTCGAGCATCTGGATGAGGCACAGCGTCGAGCGTTCCTGTTTCAGAGACGACAAAAGCCAGAGAATCAAGAGAGATGTTGATTCTTGCATACCCGCGCTCCCCCTGCGGAAATTTGTCTCAAAGTAGCGTGCCGCCTACGGTGCGTCAATGGCATCAGGCATTGTCCATTATAAATTTTGGACAAAACAAGTCTAAAAACTGGACAAGTCCAGAATCTGGACAAACGCTTTCCTGCCCTTTCCCGTGTCGAATGCCAACAAGTCTATTTTTTCACTAGTAAAATCTTTTTTCCGTAACATGGCATGGAGCTTGCTCTTCATAAGGCATCACTCGTTGAGGAGGCTCCTCGTGTTCTACGGATGGAAGTTGGCGACCATAGGTTCCTGCGGGAATCTGCTCCTTCAGGGAAGCGTGTTCTATACCATGAACGCCTTTATCGAACCCTTGGTCGAACTGCACGGTTGGAGCCGGGCCGGGATCGGTCTGAGCATGACTTTCGCATCGGCCATGATGACGTTGAGTATGCCGATAGGGATTATGCTCACAAACAAGATAAGCATCCGGCTTCTGATGACGCTCGGGGCTTTCATCGGCGGGCTGAGCTATGTCGGGCTCGGCTACGTTGACGACATTCGGTTGTTCGCGGCGCTGTTCGCCATCGTATGGGTGTGCGGGCAGATCTGCGGCGGGGTGGTCGCCACCATGCTTATGAACCGCTGGTTCGCCGCCTACCGGGGCCGTGCTTTCGGGCTGGTCAACATGGGGACTTCCCTGTCCGGGGCGTTCCTGCCGTTCGTGGCCCTCGTGCTGGTGGACACGCTGGGCGTTTCATGGGCGTTTTCGATACTCGGAGGGCTCGCCTTCCTGCTTTTTCCCCTCTGCTGGCGGATTATCCGCAATACGCCCGAAGATATCGGCCTGGCCGTCGACGGCGTGGCGGCGAACCCTTTCGCGGCGGCACGGGAAGAGGAAAAGGTGATTCCCATGAATTGGCGGGAGCTGGTGGCCAGCCGCCAGATGTGGATCATCGGCGTATCGTTCGGCATCGGCCTGATGGCCGTGGGGGGCGTGCTCAGCCAGCTCAAGCCCCGCTTTGTGGATACCGGCATGAGTTCGTATGTGGCGATGGGGTTCATGTGCCTGACCGCGCTGCTCGGGGCCGTGGGCAAGTACGCATGGGGCTGGGTCTGTGACCGCACCACTCCGCTGTTCGCCACGAAGCTGTTGTTCCTGTGCAATGCGTTGTCGTTGGCCTGCATCTTCCTGCCCCATACCTTGTTCAACGTCATCCTGTTCGTGGTGGGGTACGGCGTGTGCATGGGCGGCATCTGGACGGTATTCCCCTCCGTGGTCGCCTATCTCTACGGCAAGAAGCAGTTCCCCCACGTCTATAAGTATATTTCCCTGTTCGTGGCTGTGAAGTCCCTCGGTTACGCCGCTGTCGGGCTCTCCCACAGCCTCACGGGCAACTACAACATGGCATATATAGGGATGGTCATCCTGTTGCTGGCGGCTTTTGCCGCGACGTCGACCATCCGGGAACATGAGGCGGCGGAAGGAAACGTGTTTTCAACTTGTAACTGAGAGAGGAGACTTTCAGATGGCATCTGCAACACACGTATATCGCAACGGGACCATCCTGACTATGGATTCTGGAGGGAGTCAGGCGCAGGCGCTCGCGGTACGCGGGGAAACCATCCTCGCCGTCGGCTCCGACGCGGAAATCATGGCTCTTGCCGATCCGCATACGGTGGTTACTGATTTGCGCGGGCGGACCATGCTCCCCGGTTTCATCGACGGGCACAGCCACTTCGTCTCCGCCGGCCTCATGGCGGCCACGCAGCTCGATCTTTCCTCGCCCCCGGTGGGCGGCGTGAAGAACATCGCCGAGATCAAGGGACTGATCCGCGCGAAGGCCGCCGAAACCCCGAAGGGCGAATGGATTCTCGGTTTCGGTTACGACGACACCGGCCTTGAGGACAAGCGCCACCCGCTGGCCTCGGACATTGATGAAGTCGCCCCAGAGCATCCCGTGCTCCTGCGCCACGTGTCCGGCCACCTCTCCGCCTGCAACGGCCTCGCGCTGGCGAAGGCCAATTATACGAAGGATACCCCCGACCCGGTGGGCGGGGTGATCCGCCGCGACGAGCACGGCAACCCCAACGGCGTGCTGGAAGAACCCCCGGCACGCGAACCCGTGTTCCGCCATATCCCCGCTCCCACGGAAGCCGACTGGATGGAAGGCATCAAAGCCGCTTGCGCCGCGTATACGGCGAAGGGCGTGACCACGGCGCAGGACGGCTTCACCGCCACGGGCGACTGGGGCGCGCTGAAGCGGGCGCACGAACTCGGGCTGCTCCGCAACCGCGTGCAGATCCTGCCCGGCGTGTCGCGCATGGACATCAACACGTTCAACACGCACGTTTCCGGTACGCAGCTCACCGCCGACGGCAAGATCAGCCTCGGCGCGGCGAAGCTCCTCGCGGACGGCAGCCTCCAGTGCTACACCGGCTACCTGAGCAATCCGTACCACAAGGTCATCTATGATCTGCCCGACGGCCCCATGTGGCGCGGCTATCCTATGGAACCGGAACAGCAGTTCATCGAAAAGGTCGTGGGCCTGCACCGGCAGGGCTGGCAGCTCGCCATCCACGGCAACGGCGACGACGCCATCCAGATGATCCTCAACGCCTACGAAGAGGCGCAGAAGCGCTATCCCCGCGCCGACGCCCGGCACATCGTCATCCACTGCCAGACCGTGCGCGAGGATCAGCTCGACCGCATCAAGCGGCTTGGCGTGGTGCCCTCGTTCTTTGTGGTCCACACCTATTTCTGGGGCGACCGCCATTATGAAATGTTCCTCGGCCAGGACCGCGCCGAACGCATCAGCCCGCTCCGCAGCGCCCTGAAGCGCGGTATCCCGTTCAGCAACCACAACGACACGTTCGTGACTCCCATCGATCCTCTGCTTTCCGTCTGGTCCGCCGTCAACAGGCGCACCAGCGGCGGGCGCATCCTCGGCGAAAACCAGACCATCCCGGTCATGGATGCGCTGCGCAGCGTGACCTCGTGGGCCGCCTATCAGGCTTGCGAAGAACGCATCAAGGGCAGCCTTGAACCCGGCAAGCTGGCCGACTTCGTGATCCTCGAAGCCAATCCTCTGACGGTTGCCAAGGAAACCATCAAGGATATCGGGATTTCGGCGACCATCGTGGGCGACGAAGTCGTCTACGGCTCGCTGGATTAAAACGCTCCTCCCTCGCCGCCGGGGTGGCGGGCAACCCTTCCTCCCCTCCGCTCCGGCGTTTCCATAAAACGCAAACCCTGACGGGTATACTGTAACAAAAGCAAGGAACGAGTATGGAAAGCACATTTTATCCTTATCTGGGCGCACTCGGTTGGACTGGCCTCTTTCTCCTGATCGGCACAATCATCCGCGCAAAGGTAAAGTTTTTCCAGACCTTTCTCTTCCCCGCCTCGCTTATCGGCGGCATCATCGGGTTTTTCGTCCTGAACGCGGGCTGGCTCGGCATCCCCAGCTCCACCGGCTGGAAGACGATCACCCCGGTGACGTTCAGCACGATCACCTTCCACCTGTTCGCCTTCGGTTTTGTGGGCATTGGGCTTTTGCAGGCCAAGAGCGGCACCAGCGGTAAGGTCGTGGCCCGAGGCGCGTTGTGGATCGCGCTCATCTTCGGGCTGCTCTTCTCGGTGCAGGCGATGGTCGGCAAGGGGACGTTCGATGTGTGGAAGCTGCTCTTCGGCGGCGATTTTTTCACCGGCAACGGCTATCTGCTCGGCGCCGGCTTTACGCAGGGCCCCGGCCAGACGCAGGCGTACGCCAGCATTTGGGAAACCACGTATAAGATCAGCAACTCGCTGAACGTGGGGCTTGCCTTCGCCGCCGTCGGCTTCCTTGTCGCGGGCCTTGTGGGCGTGCCGCTGGCCTTCTACGGCATCAAGAAGGGCTGGGTTTCCATCGAAGGCGGAAAGCTTCCCCAATGCTTCCTGCGCGGCCTCATGGACAAGGGCGACAACCCCACCTGCGCCCGCTCCACGACCCACCCCGCCAACATTGACAGCGTGGCCTTCCACCTCGCAATCATGGCCACTCTGTACGCCCTCGCCTATGCCTTCGGCGTGTGGTGGCTGTGCACGATGCCCAAGGGCATCAACGGCCTCGGCATCGGCATGATCTTCGCGTGGGGTATGTTCTTCGCCATGATCGCCCGTAAGCTGATGGCCAAGTTCGACCTCATCCACCTCCTCGACGGCGAGACGACCCGCCGCCTGACCGGCGCCACCGTGGACTTCATGATCTGCGCCGTGTTCATGGGCATTCAGGTCCGCCAGCTCCAGGAAGTGGCCATGCCGTTCCTCATTGCTGTCGTGCTCGGTACCATCGCCACCCTGTTCATCTGCCTGTGGTTTGGCCGCCGTTCCCCTGAACACGGCTTCGAACGCGGCCTGACCCTGTTCGGCTACTGCACCGGAACGGCGGCCTCCGGCCTGCTTCTGCTCCGCATCGTCGACCCCGAATTCGATACTCCGGTTGCCGTTGAAGTGGGCCTCATGAACGTGTTCGCCACCATCCTCTTTAAGCCGATATCATGGTCAATGCCGTTCGTCCCAGTGGAAGGCTTCCCCATGTTGTGGATATTCGTAGCCGTGACGGTCGTGACCCCCATCGTCATGTACTTCCTCAAGATGATCAGAAAGCCCGCCTTCTAAGGCATCCGGGGCGGCCTGGGGAGGGCCGCCCCCTTCCCAAAGCGAATGTGCGCCTCACGGCGCTTTTCCCATAACGGCAAACAACGGCCGGAGTTGTCCGGTCTTAACCCTCTAACGGAAGGAAGGAACGTATGAAGCGCATTGTAACCCTGATTCTCGCCGCTGGCCTGATTCTTGGCGCAACCTCCGCCGCTCAGGCGGTCGATTTCAAGGTTTCGGGCTTGTGGCAGCACCGTGTATCGTTCGCTGACCGTAATTTCGAAAAACACAACGGCGATGACAAATTGCGGGCGGCCAGCCGTCTGCGTACCCAGATCGACGTGATCGCTTCGGAATCCCTGAAGGGCGTGATGTTCTTCGAAATCGGCCACCAGAACTGGGGCAAGTCCGCTCAGGGCGCGGCCCTTGGCACGGACGGCAAGGAAGTGAAGGTCCGTTACAGCTATGTGGACTGGGTTGTCCCGCAGACCGACGTCAAGGTTCGCATGGGCCTCCAGAAGTATACGCTGCCGAACTTTACCGGCATCGGTTCCCCGATCCTCGACGCTGACGGCGCGGGTATCACCATCAGCAACCAGTTCACTGAAAACGTGGGTACGAACCTGTTCTGGCTGCGCGCCGCGAACGACAATGATCCCGAAATGACGAAGCACGACGCCCACGACGCGCTGGACTTCATCGGCCTGACCGTGCCGCTGACCTTTGACGGCGTGAAGGTAACCCCGTGGGGCATGGGCGGCATCATCGGGCAGGACAGTTTCAAGGGCAGCGGCCCTGACATGACCGGCATCGCCATGCCCGGCATGTTGCCTCTCGGCGGCGACGCGGCCATAGCCGCTTCCTCCGACAAGGATCACGGCAGCATCTGGTACGGCGGCATCGCCGCGGACGTGACCTATTTTGAGCCTTTCCGCTTTGCCCTCGACGCCGCCTACGGCAGCGTGGATATGGGAACCAGCAAATACAAGGACAAGAACTTCGACGTGAAGCGCTCCGGCTGGTACGCCGCGTTCCTCGCCGAATACAAGCTGGAATCCTGCACCCCCGGCCTGCTGTTCTGGTATTCCTCGGGCGACGACGCCAATGCGTATAACGGTTCCGAGCGTCTGCCCTCCATCGACCCCGATGTGTATGTGACCTCCTACGGCTTCGACGGCACGAACTACGGCGGCGCGGCCCAGACGATGGGCTACGGCATTTCCGGCACGTGGGCTGTCATGGCTCGTGTGAAGGACATCTCGTTTATGGAAGACCTCTCCCACGTCCTGCGCGTCGTGTACTATCAGGGCACGAACAACAAGGAAATGGTCCGCAGCAAGATGATCTCGAACCCGCAGGACAGCGTGGCCAGCATGATGTACCTGACCACGGGCGACAAGGCCGTGGAAGTGAACTTCGACACGGAATACAAGCTGTACAAGAACCTCTCCCTGTTCGTGGAACTCGGCTACATCCGCCTCGATCTGGATAAGGATCTGTGGAAGGGCGTGGGCTACGAAGCGAAGGAAAACAACTTCAAGGGCACCTTCAGCATCGGCTACAAGTTCTAGGAAAGCGGGAAATCCCGGTTTTCTGGAAGGGGGGCAGGGCCGTACGGACGTCTTGGCAGGCTGACATCCGGCTCTGTTCCCCAATCGGACGCGTCCCCGGGAGGGAAGCCCGCCCTGAGGCGGCTCCGCTTTCCGGCGGGTTTCCTCCGGAGACGGTTTGGATGTGTTTGAAAAGACTATAGAGGCATCGGGGAGGGGAAACTTTCTAGAGAAGAGAGGGGAACACCCCACGTTTCTGCCCTCCCCAGAATTGCCAACGTGCTCGTGCCACTCTTCCTCCTCAAAATTTTTGTGGTTACGAATCCCAGTTCGCAGTTTTTGCAGGCACGAAATTTCAAGGTGGAAATGCTTGAGAGGGGCATTCCCTATGATGCCGGGATAGTTTCACCTGTGCCGAAAAACGGCGGAACGCGATACAGCCTTTTGTGTACACCAGATTTCCGGAAAGGCCGGGGTTCTTCATGCCGCTGATGAGCACGGCGGCAGATCCTCTTGGCCCCTGCCTATCCGGCCCCCTGCCGAGGACGCTCCCCCGTCGTCGGCAGGGGGGTTATGTTCCCTATACCGCGATGAACTATCTCTTTATAATATATAGAAAATGCTATAGTTCTAGAAAAGCTTGACACTATAGCGTGATAGCGTTATCTATTAAACAATAATTTTATGGGGATTCCAGTAATGAATCCCCTAAGTTCCCTGCCATTTATTGGGGAGCTGCATACAACTGAGTAAGTTGGTGTGCAGACGTGTGTTTTCTATATGAAGCACGCA
>HHCFC02800__coassemble_1829_pt1 | contig 14593 bp, 9 predicted proteins | sample HHCFC02800__metabat2_low_PE_022 | metagenome-assembled genome bin HHCFC02800 | reverse complement strand
ATCGACAGGACGGATACGCTCATCAAGGGGCTGACGGGACAATACCCGGCGGGCACGCGCAGCGAGCACGACCTCGCCGCGCTCCGGGATCACGCCTACACATATGTTTCCTATACGCCGCAGGGCGAGTTTCCCTTCTATGTCTATTATGAAAACATCGGGAAATGGATGCTCAACCTGCCGATCAGTTTTATCCATGACGACGCGATGTTTTTCTATTTCGGATGGTTCGGAAGCCGCAACGAGCAGCAGCGCATCCAGTCCCCCGAAGCGTTCCTCCAGACGCTTCTCGAAGCCTATGCCGCCGCCCGCGAAACGACCGGCTATATGAACATCGTGATCCATCCGCACTTGTGCGGGAGGCTTTGCCGCCTCGAAATGCTGCGGCGGTTTTTCCGCCGGACGCGGGAGGACGGCGACGTGCTGTTCGCCACGTCCGCGTGGCTTGCTGACTACATCCTTGAACGGTTTCCGGCCGAAGGGCCGGCTTCAGCCTGATCCCGGAGGACGCCATGCCTTGGAAAAAAGATTTCACGCTTTCGGATGAAATGTCGCCTTCCGGCATCGTGTGGCCTGCGGGCAAGGCCGCCGTGTCCGTGGTGGTGGACTACAGCGTGCCAGCCGGTGCCGAGGGTATTGATGAGGCGGCGATCGCCTATGCCCGGACGGTGTGGGGCAATGCGGTATCCGGCGGCTGGCTCATCGACTATCTGAACGCTTACGGCGTGAAGGCCACGTTCGCCGTGCCGCTGGCGATGGCCCGGGCCTTTCCCGAGAGCGTCCGCCGCGCCCATGCGGACGGCCACGAAATCGCCGCCGGTTCCTTCGCCAAGGAGGACGTGGCGGGGCTTTCCCCTGACGAAGAACGGGAACGCATTGAGCGGACGTTTTCGGGGCTTGCGGAGCTGACGGGCACGCGGCCTGAGGGATGGTTCACGCTGCCGCGCACGGGGGACGATTATCCGGGCGGTTCGGTTTCCGACGCCACAGGGGAACTGCTGCTCGAAGCCGGTTGCGGGTATTTCGGCAACTCCATGGCGGACGACATCCCGCACTACTGGATTACGGATTACGACCGGCGGCACACGCTGCTCATGTTGCCCTATTATTACGCGATGGATACGCAGTTCTTCATGTTTTTCCCCGGAGTGGGCAAGGGGAGCGGGCTCGTGCAGACGCGGGCGCTTTGGGAAAACTGGGCCGCCGAGCTGGAAGGCGTGCGGGCGTGGGGAAGGCAGTCCACATTTGTGATCCAGCCGTACCTCATGCAGTTCGGGGCGGCCCGGGCCGTGCTGGACAGGCTCATGCGGGCGGTTACGGGTGACCCCGATCTCTGGAGCGCCACTTCTGGAGCGTGCGCGGCCTATTGGAAGCAGGCCTATCCCGCGGATCGGACGCTGCGTTTCGAGAAGGCCGCGTGGCTTGATGAGGAATGAGCTTCACGGCTGGAGTCAGATGGAGACAACGCGCGTTAACCTGTCAGGAGGACGAGATGGATATTCATGCGCTGTTCAGTTTGAAAGGGAAAACCGCCGTTGTGACCGGTGCTTCCGGGGCCCTTGGCGGGGCCGCCGTGCGGGCGATGGCCTATGCGGGGGCCAACGTGGCGGCGTGTTACAACTCCGGCAGGGAACGGCTGGACACTCTGATCTCCGAAATCGGCGACGTGGGTGTGGAGATAAAGCCTTACAAGGTAAATTCGTTCAGCCAGGACGAGATCCGGCAACACGCCGAAGACGTGATGCGCGATTTCGGTGGGATCGACGTGGTGATCAACACCGCGGGCGGCAACGTCAAAGGCGCGTATTACACGGACGAACAGAGCCTTTTCGATCTCGACGCACAGCCGCAGTTCGATACGGTGACGCTGAACCTCTTCGGCGGCTGTTTCTGGCCTTGCCTCGCGTACGGCGCGAAGATGCTCGACAACCCCGGCGGCGGATCGATCATCAATTTCAGCTCCATCAGCGCGTTCACGGCTATCCGCGGACATATCGCCTATGCCGCTGCCAAGGCGGGGGTGAGCAATTTCACCCAGTCCCTCGCCGCGCACCTCGCCCGTGATTTCAACCCGAAACTGCGCGTAAACGCCGTGGCTCCGGGGTTTTTCCCGAACAACAACCCCGCCCAGATGCTGTTCAACCCTGACGGCAGCTACCGCGCCAAGGCGCAGCGCGGGGTGGACGCCACGCCCATGCACCGGATGGGGCATCCCAACGAGCTTATCGGCACGCTCGTCTGGCTGGCTTCGGACGCCTCCTCGTATGTGACGGGCATCACCGTGACCGTCGACGGGGGGTATCTCCTCGGTTCCCCGGCCTGACGGCAGGGGGCCGGCTTTGCCGCATGGCGGGCAAACTTTAGGGAAGGAACGGGAGCGTTTCCGTATGACGTCTCCCCTGTATGCGCGCGGCGCTGTCGGAAAAGGATTCCGGCAGCGCCGTTTTTTCGGGTCGGGGAAAAGGCGCTCGAAGGCGGAAAACGTTTTCGGCGGATATTCTCATTGTAGCGTTGCCTGAGAGTTTGTAACAGCCTATCGCTTAATCTTTTTTGATGCTTTCCAATCTTTCTCCCGCAGGTTCCCAAGCTCGGAGCCCCATGCGCCTTTCTCCGAATGCTGGCCTTTTCCACAGGCAGGGATTGCATCCCTCCTTGCAGGAGCGGGGTGATGGGAGTACGGTTCTGCGATGTCTTTTTTCACAACATTCGTGCGAAATAGAGCCGCGTCGTGGCGAAAACGTCCGGTACGCAGTTTGCTCTTCGGGGTAACCCTCTTCCTCATGCTGGATATCGGAAGATATCTGGTGTGGCCTCCCGTCGGCTGGCTGGAGACGGAACAGCCGCGGACCACGTCTTTTATGGAATACCGTCAGGAGCAATGGCAGGACGGCCCCAGGGCGAAGGACGGCAAGGCCATGCGTATCCGGCAGCAGTGGGTTCCGCTCAAGCGCATTGCTCCGGCGCTGCGCCAAGCCGTGGTGACGTCCGAAGACGATCTGTTCTGGAAGCACGACGGATTCAATTTTTCCCAAATGTACGATGCGTTGAAGCGTAACTGGGATAAAGGCCGGATGGCCGCCGGGGGCAGCACCATCTCGCAGCAGCTTGCCAAGAACCTGTGGTTTACGCCTGAGCGTTCTATCCTGCGGAAGCTCAAGGAAGCCATCATGACATGGCGTCTGGAACTCGCGTTGGACAAGGAGCGGATTCTTGAGCTGTATCTGAACGTCGCGGAGTGGGGCAACGGCGTTTACGGGGCGGAGGCCGCAGCCCGGCATTACTTCGGAAAATCCGCCGCAAGCCTCTCACGGGGCGAGGCCGCCCGGCTGGCGGTCATGCTGCCGTCCCCGCTGCGGCGCACCCCTTCTTCGGCCATCGTGAAACGCCTTTCGTCCCGGCTTTTGAAACGGATGCCGCGCTGAAGAAAATCTGTGCCGCATGAAGGAAATCATGATGGATGGTTACGCGATAGCACCGACGGAGGGCCCAAAACAGTGCTGGCATTGCAATGCTGAACAGCATAGGCTGATACAAAGGGGCTCCCGGTTTAGCCAACCGGCGGGAGAGGAGCCTGTTTTGACCCAGAGGAACGTCAAAGTGCCGTAAACAAGAGAATGAGGGAACCGTTTTTGCTGGGAAAGGAATCGTTTCACTGAGAGCTGGGGGAAGAGGGGCCTTCGTGCTTCCGAGGAGGCCCGGTTTTGACGAAGGCCGGGCATGGTGTCCGTGATACATCATTTAAGGGGATAGGACGTGTACAGGTGTAAGCTCGACATCAGGATTTTCAGCGAGGATCCTCTGCTTTTGGCAGACGTACGGAACATCGCTCCGCTGGAACGGTTTGAGCATGAGGTTTCCGGTTACCGGAGTTTTTCTCCGGAAGCCGTGCGGGGCAGTGATATCATCGTTCTTGATCTGCCCGTGGCGGAGCGTCCGGAAGCGGTTCGAGCACTGTGCAAGCCGGGGGCGATCCTGGTGTTCTGCATGGAAGCGGAAGCGTTCGCCGTTCTCCGCACCCCTTCCCTGGAGGCCGCCGACGACATCTGGGTGAAGCCTTTCCATAGGGATTTCGGTGCGGTACGCTTCAAAAAGATATTAGCGGGCATCAAGCATAGGAAAGACAGCCGCCTGACCCAGACGTATCTGGATACGATCATCGACAGCATTCCCGATCTTATTTGGTTTAAGGATGTAAAAGGGTCGCACCTGAAGGTCAACAACGGTTTTTGCCATGCCGTAGGCAAGAAGAAGGAGGACGTACAAGGACGCGGCCACTATTACATATGGGATCTGAAGAAGGAAGAATACGAGCAGGGCGAGTATATTTGTCTGGAGTCTGACGAGATCGTGCTTGAGGAAAGGCGTACCTGCCTTTTTGACGAAATGGTCAAGAGCAAACAGGGGATGCGTCAGTTCAAGACATACAAGTCCCCGCTGTTCGACGACGACGGGACGATCCTCGGGACGGTCGGCATCGCGCATGACGTGACCGATCTTGCGAACATGGGCGCGGAGCTGGAGATCTTCCTGAGGAATATGCCGTTTGCGATCCTCATCAGCGGCAACGACGGGCGGATCATTAATGTGAACGCCAAGTTTGAGGAATATTTCGCCGCGAAGGAAAAGAACATCGTCGGCAAGCCCTATGAGGAATGGAAGCACGTTATCCAGAAAAGCCTCTGCAAGACCTACGGGGAGGGGCACTTCGAAATACGGTTGCACGGCGACGGCGAGGAGCGGATTCTGGAGTTCCATGAAGAACCCATTTTTGACGTATTCCGCAACCGGGTGGGGCAGTTCTGCTTCTGCCGTGACGTAACCATCGAACGGACATTCGAGCACCAGATCTGGATCAGCGCGAATACCGATGCCCTGACCGGATTATACAATCGCCGTTTCTTCTATGAGTATATGAACGAGAACAGGAAAGAGAACCAGCTCAGCCTCCTGTATGTCGATTTGGACGATTTCAAAAAAGTGAACGACGCTCACGGCCACCACATCGGCGACGGGGCGCTCGAACTCGTTGCCCGGCTGATGCGGGAAGCGTTCCCCGGGGATTTCATCGTACGGCTCGGCGGTGATGAGTTCTTGATCTGCCTTGTTGGTGAGCGGTCTTTAGCGTTTTTGGAAGAGAAGGCCAATCGGCTTTTGCAAAGTCTGTTGGAGGCGTTTCAGGTTTCGGATTACCTGCGCGTGATGTCCGCGAGTATCGGTATCGCGTCGAGCGCGGACCCAGGAACGAAGCTGGACGACTTGGTACGGCAGAGCGACATAGCCATGTACGCGGCGAAGCAGTCCGGGAAGTCCCGCTGTTGCGTGTATTCGTCCGATTTGATCAAAAAATGACGTTTCGTTGAGGCGTTGCGCCGGAGAGAGGCTGTTGGCCGGATGAGGGGATGAGCGGTGGCGGTATGAGTCGGAAGCGTTGTGCTTTTCCGTCTATGGCGCTTCTTCTGGAGTGTTTTTCCCTTTTCCTGGGGAGAGTGTTCTCGCCGCCTCGTGTGTGGCTTGGGCGGGATGCAGGGCAGGGGGGCAGCCTGGTCGAGGCTTCGGCTCAAGGCGTGCGATTCCATGACGGTTTTTCATGGTTCTGTTTGCTTGCTGCTTCTGATGTGCGCTCCTCACTGGCGGCCCGTCGCCTTCATGCAACGGAAGGGATTGCCCTGTTTGGGGCAGTCCTTTTTTGCTGCGCAGGATGAACGGATGCCGGGAGGTTCCCTGTCCCGGCCATGAGGCGGATTCTCCGTGGCACCCGCAGGAGAGGCACGGTATCCATGTTTGCCCCGCCGCTAAAACGGTTTCCCCACGCCTTCGCCGTATCCCGGAGAACGGTTTTTCCGCGACATTGCGGACATTCTGCTCATTTTCCGAGATTGTCCCAAAAGAGATCTGCTTTTTTTGATAGATTCCTAATACCGTGAGACCATGTCCTTTTTGGGTGGGGGCACGACACGCCCTATTTGGGCCGGAAGGCTCCGGACAGGGCTGCCTCCGCGTACAGCTTACTGATTTATTATGCTTTTATAAGCATAATTGAAGATTGCACTTGTTTTCTCAATAGGCTGTTAACATTAGGAAAAAGAAAGGGGGTCGCCTTGAATGAAACGGTTTCTTCCTGTACCGTGACTGGGAATTCTCCGAAAATCCGTCCGCCGTCAGCGGTCCGGGCATTCGGATAACCCTCATCATCGTGTGAGTGACTATGGAACGCAGATCGTTTCTCAAGTTGTCATGCGGGCTGGGCGCGGGAATCCTGCTCTCCAGCCTTGGCGTGAGTGTGCTTCCCATCGAAGCCTTTGCTCAGGAACTGACCAAATACGACCGGATCAAAACCGCCAAACAGTCCACCTCCATCTGCTGCTACTGTGCGGTGGGGTGTGGGCTTTTGTGCAGCACCGATACGAAGACCGGCAAGATCATCAATATCGAAGGCGACCCCGAACATCCCATCAATGAAGGCTCGCTGTGCGCCAAGGGCGCGGGCATCTACCAGACCACGGCCGCCAACGACCGCCGCCTGGACAAGGTGCTGTACCGCGCTCCCTACGGCGACAAGTGGGAGGAAAAGGATTGGGATTTCGCCATCGATCGCATCGCGCGGCACCTCAAGGAAGAGCGTGACGCCGGCTTCGTCAAGAAGAATGCGAAAGGGCAGACCGTCAACCGTGTCGAGTCCGTTGCCCATCTGGGCAGCTCCAACGTCGACAGCGAAGAGTGCTGGTCCATGGCCGTCTTCGCCCGCTCCTACGGCCTGGTGTACATCGATCACCAGGCCCGGGTCTGACACGGCCCCACTGTACCGGCTCTGGCAGAGTCGTTCGGACGCGGCGCGATGACGAATCACTGGATCGATCTCCAGCACAGTGATTGTATTCTCATTCAAGGCAGCAATGCAGCTGAAAACCACCCGATCTCGTTCAAATGGGTGCTCAAGGCAAAGGACAAGGGGGCCGAGGTTATCCACGTCGATCCCCGTTTCACCCGCACGTCGGCACGCTCAAGCATGTACGCCCCGCTTCGCTCGGGCACGGATATCGCGTTCCTCGGCGGCATGATCAAGTATATCCTCGATCATGATCTCTATTTTAAGGATTACGTACTGAGCTACACGAACGCCGCGTTCCTCGTGAACCCCAAGTTCTCGTTCAACGACGGCCTGTTCTCCGGCTATGACGCGCAGAAACACGCCTATGACAAGTCCTCGTGGTCGTTCCAGAAGGACGGCAAGGGCCTGATCAAGCGCGACGATACGCTGAAGAACCCGCACTGCGTCTTCCAGCTGATGAAAAAGCATTATGATCGGTACGATCTGAAGAAGGTTTCCTCGATCACGGGGACGCCCGAGGCGGATCTGCTGGCCGTGTACAAGGCCTTCGCCGCCACCGGCAAGCCGGACAAGGCCGGGACCATCATGTATGCCCTCGGCCAGTGCCACCATTCCGTGGCCGTGCAGAACATCCGCACGATGACCATCGTGCAGCTCCTGCTCGGCAACATCGGCATCTGCGGCGGCGGCATCAACGCCCTGCGCGGCGAGCCCAACGTGCAGGGGTCCACCGACCACGCCCTGCTGTCGCATTATCTGCCCGGCTACCTCAAGGCTCCCAAGGCTTCGTGGCAGACGCTGGAGCAGTACATCGCGGGCACCACGCCCCAGACGGCGAACCCGCAGTCCCTGAACTGGATGAGCAATACCGGCAAGTACGCCACCAGCCTGATGCGGGCCTTCTATCCCGAAGGCGGGACGCCTGAAAACGGCTTTGGTTACGACTATCTGCCGAAGCTCGACGACGGGCAGGACGCCTCGGTCATGAGCATGATCGACGCCATGTATGCGGGCAAGATCAAGGGCCTCACCTGTGTGGGCCAGAACCCCGCGTGCAGCCTCCCGAATTCCAATAAGGTCCGGAAGGCGTTGCAGAACCTTGACTGGATGGTCCACGTCAACATCTTCGACAACGAGACGGCGTCCTTCTGGAAGGGCCCCGGCCTCGATCCCAAGAAGGTGAAGACCGAATGCTTCCTGCTTCCCGTGACCGCCTCCGTGGAAAAGGAAGGCAGCCAGGCCAACTCCGGGCGCTGGATGCAGTGGAAGTATGCCGCCGCCGAAGGCCCCGGCGACGCCATCTCCACGGGCGACGTGTTCTGGCGCGTCATGAGCAAGCTCAAGGAGCTGTACGCCAAGGACGGCGGCACGTTCCCCGAGCCGATTCTGGCGGCGAACACCGACTTCGTGGACGGCAAGGGCCGCTACGATCCCGAGCGGGTGGCGAAGTACATCAACGGCTACTTCCTCAAGGACGTGACCATCAACGGCGTGGAATACAAGAAGGGCGAATGCGTGCCCGGCTTCCCGCTGTTGCAGGCCGACGGCTCGACCTCGTGCGGCAACTGGATCTGTTCCGGCAGCTTCACCCGCGCTGGGGAAAACCTCATGAAGCGGCGCAAGAAGGTCGACCCCACCGGGCTCGGCCTCTATCCCGAATGGTCCTACTCGTGGCCGGTCAACCGCCGCGTCATCTACAACCGCGCTTCCGTGGACCCGCAGGGCAAGCCGTGGAATCCGAAAAAGGCGCTGGTGCAGTGGAAGGACGGGCAATGGATCGGCGACGTGCCGGACGGTCCGGCCCCGCCGCTGGCCATGCAGGGCGGCAAGCTGCCGTTCATCATGCAGCCGGAGGGCCTCGGCGCCCTGTACGGCCCCGGACTGGCCGAAGGCCCGTTCCCGGAACATTACGAGCCGATGGAAAGCCCCTTCAAGAAGAACATCATGTCCGCCCAGCGGGTCAACCCGGCCCTCCATAGCTTCGGCAAGGACATGAACCCGATCGCCAACGCATCGCCCGACTTCCCGCTGGTGATGACCACGTACTCCTGCACCGAACACTGGTGCACGGGCGCGTTCACCCGCTGGCAGCCGTGGCTCGTCGAAGCGCAGCCGCAGGCGTATGTGGAGATCAGCGAGGAGCTGGCGAAGGAAAAGGGCATTGCCAACGGGGAAAAGGTCCGCATCTCCTCGGCGCGCGGCACGGTCGACGCCGTAGCGATGGTCACGGTGCGCCTCACGCCCTTCAAGTGCGGAGGCAAAACCGTGCATCAGGTGGGCATGACCTTCAACTACGGCTGGCTGCAGCCCAAGGAATGCGGCGACACGGCAAACCTGCTCAGTCCCATGGTCGGTGACGCGAACAGCATGACGCCCGAATACAAGGCGTTCATGGTCAACATCGACAAAATCAAGGCTTAGGAGGGAAGGCCATGTCCGACGGAAAGACTATTCTCGTTGACGTATCCCGCTGCACCGGGTGCCGCGGCTGTCAGGTGGCCTGCAAGCAGTGGAACGAGCTGCCCGCTACCGATACCGTGCAGACCGGTTCCTACCAGAACCCGCCCGATATGAACGGCGATACCTACAAGATCGTCCGGTTCCGCGAAGGGCGGCATGAAAACGGCAAACCCTACTGGAACTTCTTCACCGACATGTGCCGCCACTGCGTGAACCCGCCGTGCGTGCTCGCCGCCGATGAGGGGACCATGATTCACGACGAGGCCACCGGCGCGGTGGTGTATACGGAAAAGACCGCCGAGAACGATTTCGACGTGCTTCTCGACGCCTGTCCGTACCGCATCCCCCGCAAGAACGAAAAGACCGGGGCCATCGTGAAGTGTACCATGTGCATCGACAGGATCAGCGCGGGCGGCATTCCCGCGTGCGTGCAGTCCTGTCCCACCGGAGCCATGCGCTTCGGGGAACGCGCCGCCATGCTCGAACTCGCGCACAAGCGCGTGGAGGAGCTGAAGAAGGAGTTCCCCAAGGCCCATGCCGTCGATCCTGATGATGTGCGCGTGATCTATGTCATCACGGACGATCCGGACAAGTACGCCGAGCACGTCGGCGCATAGCGGACAGTAAGCGAGGGGAGGGAGATGATGCGGGCTCTGCCCGCACCCGCTGAGGCTCTGCCTCAGGCTCCGCCGGGGGGAATGATTCCCCCCGGACCCCCTCGGATTTTTATGTTGCACTTGAAGTCTGTTTCCATAGCGGGATGGATGAATTGAGCGAATTTTTTGATGGTGTTGCATTGATGGGACGTTTCCGCATGGATGCCGGACAGCCATGTATAAAGACATGGGAACATGGACGGCGGGGGCGTGGGGGAGGGGAGAAGTTCGCGGGTATTCCCGTATTCTGGAAGAGGCTTCTCCTTTCCCCCGCACATCCGCTCAAAAATCACTTGCTCTAATCTAAAGGATTTCCGATGTACGATGATACCGCCCTGCGCCGTCTGCTGATCGAACTGGCCGCATCCCACCCCGAGCACGCCGCCGTGATCCGGGCGTTCACGCCGCTGGCGCTGGCGCGCGGCAAGCTGCTTGATGCCTACGCGCTGTCGCGGAAAACCAAGCCGCTGGACGGCTTTCCTATGTTCCGTTTTGAAGAACTGCCCGTATGTTCGGAAAAATCCGGAGCCATTGCGTCGGCTGTGCTCGAAGCCGTTGCCGAGGGCTTCCCCGGCGCGCGGGAACAGGTGGAGGCGGTGCGCGGTGCGCTCAAGCCCGGAAGCGTCCGCCGCCTGTGCAAGGCCAGCCTCGCGCATGACCCGGAGCCGCTGGCCCTGTTCGCGGAGAAAAACGGCCTGCCGCCGGATGTGCTGGATATGGTGATCGCGCAGACGGTGAAAATCCTTATGGCCCGCACAGCGAACAGCCTGCCCGAAGCGCCCTTTGATCCGGCCCGGAAGACGTGCCCATACTGTGGAGGAAAACCGGAACTCAGCGTCGTCCATGAGAAGGAAGGCCACCGGAGCTTGTTCTGTACCGACTGTGGGCGGCACTGGCGTTTCCAGCGTACGGCGTGCCCCTCCTGCGGGTGCGACAAGCCGGACAATCTACGCCTGCATTTTGCCGAAAGCACTCCGGACGAACGCGCCGTTTCCTGTAAGAATTGCGGGCACTACATCCTTGAAGCGGATATCCGCAAGCGGGATCTGGCCTTGGACGGAGCCGCCATCGTGTGCCTCGGCATGGGCTATCTGGACGCTCTCATGCAGGAGCAGGGGCTCTTACCCCTTGGGGAATCTGCATAGCGCCAAAATGGTTGCACAGAAAAAGGCGGCTTGAAGCCGCCTTTTTTGTGGAATGGAGAACGGGGATCAGCCACCGAGATAGGCTTCCTTGACCTTGGGATCTTTGAGGAGTTCCTGCCCCGGGGCCTCGGCGACGACGCGGCCGACTTCGAGCACATAGGCGTAGTGCGCGATGGACAGGGCCGCGAGGGCGTTCTGTTCCACGAGCAGCACGGTTTTGCCTTCGGCGTTGATCTTCAGGATGATGTCGAAGATTTCCCTTACCAGCAGCGGGGCGAGGCCGAGCGAGGGTTCGTCGAGCATCACCAGATCCGGGCGGCTCATGAGCGCGCGGCCCACGGCGAGCATCTGCTGTTCGCCGCCGGAGAGCGTGCCGCCTTTCTGCCAGCTGCGTTCCCTGAGCCGCGGGAACAGATTGTAGACCCAGTCGATGTCCTGCGCGATCCCTTCCTTGTCGTTGCGGATGTACGCGCCGAGCATGAGGTTTTCTTCGACCGTGAGGTGGGGGAGGATGCGACGGCCTTCCGGGCTCACCGAGATGCCCCGCCGGATGATGTCCTCGGGGGATTTCCCGAGGAGCTGTTCCGTCCTGGGCCCGCTGCCGTCCCGGGCCGCCGGGGTGAACAGCACTTCGCCTTCCGTATCCTTCACGAGGCCGGAGATGGAGCGGATGACGCTGCTTTTCCCCGCGCCGTTCGCGCCGATGAGCGTGACTATCCGGCCCTGCGGGATGCGCATGCTGACGCCCTGCACCGCATGGATGCCGCCGTAGTGGACGTGGAGATCCTTGATTTCAAGCATGGTTGCTGACGTCCTCTCCGAGGTAGGCTTCGATGACCCTCGGGTTGTTGCGGATGGCGTCCGGATCGCCCTCGGCGATGAGCTGGCCGTATTCCAGCACCCAGATGTACTGGCACACGCCCATGACCACTTTCATGTCGTGCTCGATGAGCAGGATGGTCAGGTCGAACTCGTCGCGGATATGCCGGATGAAGCGCATGAGTTCGGTGCTTTCCTGCGGGTTCATCCCGGCGGCGGGCTCGTCGAGGAGCAGGAAGTCCGGGCTGGTCGCCAGCGCGCGGGCGATTTCAAGGCGCCGCTGCGCCCCGTAGGGCAGGCTCGACGCCTTTTCGTCCATGTAGGAATCGAGCGCGAGGCGGTGGATGAGGCCCTTCGCCTTCTCGCGGATTTCCTCTTCCTCGCGCCGTGCGCTGGGCAGGCTGAAGACGGGCATCCACCACTGGCTCTTGCGGCGGACCTGACAGCCGACCATGACGTTTTCCAGCGCGGTTTCGCTGCCGAAGAGCCGGATGTTCTGGAAGGTCCGGGCCATGCCCGCCCTGCAGATCCGGTGCGGCGGGAAGCCCTTCACGCTGTGGCCCTTGAACAGGATGTCGCCTTCCTGGGGGTTGTAGAAGCCGCTGATGACGTTGAAGGCCGTGGTCTTGCCCGCGCCGTTGGGGCCGATGAGCCCGGTGATGGACCCCGTGGGGATCCGCATGGACAGGTCGTTGACCGCCGTGATCCCGCCGAAGCGCATGGTCACGTGCTGCACGTCGAGCAGCAGTCCGTTCTGAGCGAAGGAGGTCATGCGCGTTTCCTCCGGGAGAAGAAGTCGAAGATGGCGTCCCAGGTGATTTCACGCATTCCCATGATGCCCTCGCGTCGGTACAGGATGATGCACAGGAGGACCAGCGAGAACACGACCATGCGCATGCCGGGGATGCCGGGGATTGCGAATCCGCCGAGGGTGATGGGGTCTTCCACGGCGCGCAGCCATTCGAGCAGGACGGTGATGACCGCGCTGCCGAGGATGCTGCCCGTGAGGGAACCGAGGCCGCCGGCCACGACGATCATGAGCACGTTGAAGGTCAGCAGGAAGGTGAACATCTTCGGGTCGATGGTGGTCAGGAGGTTGCCGAGCAGCGCCCCGCCCACGCCCGCGAAGAACGCGCCGAGGCAGAAGGAGAGCACCTTGGTCCTGAAGGTGTCGATGCCCATGACCTTCGCGGCGATTTCGTCGTCGCGGATGGCCTTGAAGATGTTGCCGAAGTTGCTGCCCAAGAGCTTGACCATGCAGTACAGGGTGATGAGCAGCCACCCGTAGTTGACCAGCAGCGAGGCGTGGAAGGGGATGCCCTTGATGCCGAGGGAGCCGTTGGTGATGGGCGTCAGGTTCACGATGAGCACGCGGATGATCTCCGCGAACCCCAGCGTGGCGATGCCGAGGTAGTCGCCGCCGAGCCGCAGCACGGGGATGGCGATGAACAGCCCGAAGATCGCGGCCACGAAGCCCCCGGCGACGACCGAGAACCAGAACGGCGTATGGATGACCGAGAAGGGCCAGATGATGTCCTCGAGGATCCACATCATTTCCTTCTGGGCGGCGGGGAGCACGCACAGGGCGGAAACGTAGGCCCCGATGGCCATGAACCCGGCGTGCCCGAGCGAGAACATCCCGGTGAAGCCGTAGATGAGGTTCAGGGACAGCGCGAGGATGGCGTTCACGGCGATGAGATTGAGGATCTGGACCTTGTAGCCGTCGAGGTTGGTCTCCGCCCAGACAAGGAACAGGGCCAGCAGGCCGATGGCGGCGAGATTGAGCAGCAGGTTGCGCATGGAGGTCTTCATATCTTTTCCTCCGAACGCTGCCCGAAGAGGCCGGTGGGCCTGACGAGGAGCACGAGCACCAGCACCACGAAGGCGAACGCGTCGCGGTAGCCGGACAGGCTGGGCATGAAGGCCACGGTCATGATCTCGATGAAGCCGAGCAGCAGCCCGCCGATCATGGCGCCCTGGATGGAGCCGATGCCGCCGAGCACCGCCGCGATGAAGGCCTTGAAGCCGGGGAAGATGCCCATGTAGGGGTTGATCTGCGGGTAGCGCAGGGCCCACATGATGCCCGAGGCCGCCGCCAGCGCGGAGCCGAGCCCGAAGGCCAGCGCGATGATGCGGTCGACCCGCACCCCGAGCAGGCGCGTGGTCTCGATGTCCTTGGAGATGGCCCGCATGGCCAGCCCCGGTTTGGTGCGGTGGATGATCCACAGGAGCCCGAGCACGAGCACGAAGCTGACCACGGGCACGACCAGCGTGATCGGCAGCAGCTTCAGCTGCCCGAAATTGATGGGCGTCATGAGCCATTCCGGCTGGTACACGGGGCGCGGAAGGCCGGAAAACACCACCACGGAGAGGCTTTCGATGAAGAAGGACACGGCGATGGCACTGATGAGCGCCGAAATGCGCGGGGCGTCGCGCAGGGGCCGGTAGGCGATGCGGTCCACCAGGATGCCGACGGCGCTGGCCGCGAGGATGGCCACCACCACGGCCACCCCCCAGGGCAGGAAGAATGTCGTGGTGCCGTAAAAGACGAAATAGGCCCCCAACATGAGAATGTCGCCGTGGGCGAAGTTGATCAGCCGCAATATCCCGTACACCATCGTGTACCCGATGGCGATGAGGCCATACAGGGAACCCAGTGTCAGGGCATTGAAGAAGTGCTGGAA
>HHCFC02800__coassemble_1213_pt1 | contig 30074 bp, 19 predicted proteins | sample HHCFC02800__metabat2_low_PE_022 | metagenome-assembled genome bin HHCFC02800 | reverse complement strand
GGCGGAGAAATTTTTCTCCGCCTTTCTGTTTATTATGGAAGAATGGAGTCTTTTCCCCCAAATCGCATACAGCCATAGCCGAGGGGGTCTGGGGGAAATCATTTCCCCCAGCGGGTGCAGGGCAGAGCCCTGCCCGCCGGAGGCATTCTCCTTTTTACAGCGCGTGGGCCGTGCGGCTGAGGATGTCGTCCTGCACTTCGCGGCTGAGTTCGACGAAATAGGCGCTGTATCCGGCTACACGGACCAGAAGGGATTTGTACTCCTCGGGGTGGGCCTGAGCGCAGCGCAGGACTTCGTGGCCCACCACGTTGAACTGGACATGGAACACGTCAAGATCAAGGAAGGACTTGAGGAACGCCGAGAGCCGGATGCGCCCGGCTTCGCCCTCGACTGACGCGGGCGTGAACTTGAGGTTCAGGAGCGTGCCGCCGTCGATGCAGGCGTGCGGGAGCTTGCCGAGCGAACGGAGTACGGCGGTCGGCCCGGTGCGGTCCGCGCCCTGACAGGGGGAACAGCCTTCCGCAATGGGCCGGAAGGCACGGCGGCCCGAGGGGAGCGCGCCGACTGCCATGCCCTGCGGAACATTGGAAGACACCGGATAGAGCGCGGGCAGCTTCTGGTTGCCGAGCAGCCCCCGGAACGCGGCGATCTTCTTGATGATGAATGAAGTCAGATCGATGACCATCGCGTCGGCTTCGGGATCGTCGTTGCCCCACTTGGGGGCTTCCTCATCGATGAGGCGCAGCAGGGGTTCGTAGCCCTTGAAGTCGTGCTTCACGGCGTCCGCGAGGGTCGCCATGTCCACTTTTTTTTCGTCGAAGACCAGCTTTTTCACCGCAACCATCGAGTCGGCGTAGTCGGCCACGCCGTTGCCGTTCATGCCGGGCCCGGTGTTGTAGCGCGCCCCGCCGCGCATGAGATCCTTTCCCTTTTCCACGCAATCGAGGAGGACCATTGAGGCCACGGGGTTGGGCAGGTAGCGCTGGTGCAGGAGTTCCAGCAGGTTCTGCATACTGGAGAAGGTGCGGAGCAGGTGATCGAGCTGGGCGTGCACCGCGTCGCGGAACTGTTCAAAGGTCGTGAAGGATGCCGGATCGCCGGTTTCAAGGCCGAGCTTTTTGCCGCTCTTGAGATGGACGCCGTTGGAGAGCGCGAATTCGACGGCGGCGGCGATGTTGTAATGCCCCGCCGAACTCCATTGGGACATCTTGCCCGGCATGTTGGCTTCCACGCAGCCGAGCCCTACCCAGTCGCGGGCCAGCTCCGGCGGGATGCCTTTCTTCATGAGCTGCTTCATGCCGATATCATCACTGTAGATGGCGGGGAAGCCCGAACCCGTCTGGATGAGTTCCGCAATCTTGAGGAAGAAGTCCTCGGGGTTCTTGCGGCTCAGGCGCACGGAAAGGGACGGTTGCACCATCTGTGTATCGATGGTCGCTTGCAGCATGAGGTAGGAAAGCGGATTCACCGCGTCGAGCCCGTCCATGTCCACGCCGCCGATGCAGACGTTCTGGAACGCACAGAATCCGGCGTAATGCGTCGCTGCGGGTTCGTTCCAATACCAGATCTGTTCGCCGAACTTGATCCACATGCATTCGATGAGTTCCAGCGCCTCGGCGTCGGTGAGGATGCCTGCCTCCACATCGCGCTTGTAGTAGGGATAGAGGTTCTGGTCCATGCGGCCCGGCGAATAGCCGCCCGCGTTGCCTTCGATGAACAGGCCCACGAAGATGAAGTAGTGGAGCTGCATGGCTTCACGGAAGGTCTTCGGCGGGTTTTCGGCGATAGCGTCGCAGGCCTCGGCCATGCCCAGCAGTTCGGCCTTGCGGGTGCCGTCCTTTTCGGTGGCGGTCAGCTCGCGGGCGGCCTGCGCGTGGCGGCGGCAGAGTATGGAAAAACCGTCACAGGTGATGGTGATGGCTTCCCAGAAGTCGCGCCGGTCGTAGTTTTCCACATCATTGAGATCGACGGTTTCAAGCAGGGCTTGCGCTTGCGCACGGATGCCCCCGAAGCCTTTGGCGAAGATGTTTTCCTTGAATTCAGGGACGATGTCTCCGGGAGTGCACTCAATCTTGATGTCGTTGTCGATGACGCCGCCCACCGAGATGATGTCGAGGATGGGCTTGGGGGCTTGCGCGTTCCAGTAATCGCGCAGGGTCTTGCCCTTCCAGTACGGATAGATCTCGTTGCGGAAGAGCATTTTCTGCTCCTCGGTGATCGCATAAGGATCTTGCGGGCGCGTCGCCATCGTGTCCAGTTCTTCGTAAACCCAGTTGTTGGACAATTCCGGGCAGATATGGATAGTCCGTGCGGTGCGTCCTGCATTGCCGACGACGAGTTCGCCGGGCTGGATGGTGATGGTCTTGGTTTCGCAGTGGCGTTTGAAAGCCTTGGCGCGGCGGACGATCATGGGTTCGCCCTCCGTTTCCTTGAATACGTGCGTCTTGGAGAGCGCGCCTTCAAGACAGACGGCGGGAACATGGGTAAAAAACTGCTTCTTGAGCTGGTCGATTCGGGAAGTCAGCATGGCGGGGTCCTTTGTGGATAACGGTAAAAACGGTTGGGAGTTCAAGAGAGCATAGTGCCTGCAAGTATTGAAAGGTTCTGCGCCGCAACACGGCGTGGGTTTTTCCGGGAATGATGTTTTCGGGAAAAGGGGCCTTTGGAGTGAGCCGCATTTCAAAGGCAGTCGGCTCTAGAACAATACCTTGGTCCCGCCGAGACGTTCCGCGACGAACGCTGCACGGCGGGCAAGGTCTTCCTTGCTCATGGGGCCGAGGGATTCGAGCGCATAGGCCCGTCCGAGCAGGGCGTACTTGTTTTTGCCGAGGCGGTGGTAGGGCAGCAGTTCCACGGCTTGTACGCGGCCCAATGCCTTGATGGTGCGGGAAAAGTTTTCGAGATGGCCTTCATCGTCGTTGAGGCCGGGGATCAGCGGCAGGCGTACGGTCAGCTTCCCGGCGGTGCGATCCAGCACGGCGTCGAGGTTGTCGAGGATGAGTCCGCAGCCCTGTCCGGTGAGTTCCCGATGAACGTCGTCGTCCGCATGTTTCACGTCGTAGAAGAGGCAGTCGGCGGCATCCGCGAGGGCAAGCAGGTCCTCGCGTTTGCCGAACCCCGACGTTTCCAGCGCGAGATGGATGCCGTAGCGTTTGCACGCTGCCATGAGGTCAAGGGCGAAGGCCGCCTGTGCGAGCACTTCACCGCCGGAAAGCGTCACGCCGCCGCCGGAATTGCGGTAAAACGCCATGTCCTTTTTGATATCTCCGAGCACGTCCGCCGTGTCGCGTTCGACCCCTGCGATCTGGAGCGCCTTGCCGGGGCATTCCTTCGCGCACAGCCCGCAGCCGTCGCACAGGGCACGGTCGAAGATTACTGCCTCGCCTTCACGGGTGACGGCGCGCTGCGGGCAGATCTCCGCGCAGTGGCCGCAGGAGAAGCATTTATCCGCATGGTACAGCAGTTCGGGCTTGTGCTCCTGCGTGGTGGGGTTGGAGCACCAGCGGCAGCGCAGGGGGCAGCCTTTCAGGAAAACCACGGTGCGGATGCCCGGGCCGTCGTGGATGCAGTAGTGCTGGATGTTTTCGAGAACTCCCTTCATGGTGGACCGTCCCGTGCGTTACAGGGTGTTGACCGTGCGGCTGAGGATGTCGTCCTGCACCTCGCGGCTGAGCTCGACGAAATAGGCGCTGTATCCGGCCACGCGCACGAGGAGCGAGCGGTATTCCTCGGGCCGTTCCTGCGCGCAGCGGAGGATGTCCTGCCCGACCACATTGAACTGGATATGGAAGATGTCCATGTCGAGGAAGGCCTTCAGGAAAGCTGACAGGCGGTGCCCGCCTTCCTCGCCCTGCACCACGGCGGGGGTGAGCCAGAGGTTCAGGAGCGTGCCTCCGTCGAGGCAGGCATGGGGCATCTTGTCCAGCGAGCGCAGGATGGCGGTCGGCCCGAAGCGGTCGCAGCCCTGCGAGGGGGAGCAGCCGTCCGCCAGCGGCTTTCCCGCACGGCGTCCCGAGGGCAGGGCGCCGATGGACAGCCCCTGAGGTACATTGGAGGAAACCGGGTACAGCGCGGGCATCTTGGGGTTGCCGAGGATGCCCTTGAGTTCCGCATGGATTTTGATGATGAAGTCGCACAGCTCCATGACCACGGCGTCGACGTCGGGATCGTCGTTGCCCCACTTGGGCGCATCTTCCGCCAGCATACGTTCCACGGCCTCATAGCCCTGAAAATCCGCCGCCAGCGCTTCGAGCAGGGTGTGCATGGGCAGCCGTTTTTCGTCGTACACAAGCTTCTTCACGGCAATGAGCGAATCCGCGAAATCGGCCACGCCGTTGCCGTTCATGCCCGGCCCGACGTTGTAGCGCGCCCCGCCGTGCATGAGATCCTTTCCGTTTTCCACGCAGTCAAGGATACTCATGGAAATGAGCGGGTTGGGGAAGAACTGCTGTTGCAGCCGCTCGATGAGGTTCTGGGAGATGGAAAACTGCCGGATGAGCCGATCGAGCTGGGCATACACGGCGGCCTTGAACACCTCGTAGGTGGCGAAGGCTTCGGGATTGCCGGTTTCGAGGCCGATCCGCTTGCCGCTCTTGCGATGGACGCCGTTTGTGAGGGCGAACTCCACGGCGGCGGCGAGATTGTAGTGTCCCGCCGAACTCCATTGGGAGGTCTTGCCGGGCATGAGGGGTTCCACGCAGCCGATGCAGCTCCAGTCCCATGCTTTTTCGAGCGGCACGCCTTTCTTCATGAGCATCTTGAGGCCGACTTCCTCGTTGTAGATGGCGGGGAAACCGGAACCGGTCCTCACCAGCTCGGCGATTTTAAGGAAATAGTCCTCGGGGTTCTTCTTGCTCAGGCGCACGGACACGGAGGGTTGGACCATCTGGAGGTCGATGGTGGCCTTGAGCATGAGGTACGTGAGCTCGTTGACGCCGTCCTGCCCTGTTTCGCGGTCGAGCCCGCCGAGGCAGACATTCTGGAAGGAGCAGTACCCCGCATAGTGCTTGATGCCCGCTTCGTCCCAGTACCATACGGCGTCGTTGCTTTTGATCCAGAAACACTCAATGAGTTCGAGGGCGGTGGCGTCGTCTAGGATGCCCTCTGCCCGGTCACGCAGATAATAGGGGTAGAGATACTGATCTATGCGGCCCGGCGAATAGCCGCCCGCGTTGCTTTCCATGTACAGGCCCATGAACAGGAAATGGATCTGCTGGAGTGCCTGCCGGAAGGTGGCGGGAGGGTTGTCCGCGAGGAAGGCGCAGTCGGAAGCGATGTTGAGGAGCTCCGCTTTGCGGATGGGGTCACTCTCCCGTGCGGCGAGGGCTTCGGCGGCTTCGGCGTGCCTGCGGCAGAGGATGCGGAGCCCTTCATTGACGATGACGGCCGCCTGCCAGAAGTCGCGCTTCTCATAGTTGGCGGGTACGGTGAGGTCCACGGCATCGAGAAGCGCCTGCGCCTCGTCCTGAATACCCTTGAAGCCCTTGGGTAAAAGATGATCCGGAAATTCCGGCGTGGTTTCGCCGGGCGCGCATTCGATCTTGATGTCGTTGTCGATGACGCCGCCCACGGCGATGAGTTCGAGCAGATCCTTGGGGGCCTGCCCGTTCCAGCGTTCGCGCAGGGTCTTCCCGACCCAATACGGGTAAATCTCCTCACGGTAGAGGCGTTTCTGCTCCTCGGTCACGTCATAGGGATCCTGATCGCGCACGGGCATCCGGTCGAACTCCCGGCACAGCCACGTGTTGGACAGCTCGGGGCAGATGACCGCGCTGCGCGACCGGCATCCGGGATGCCCGACAATGAGCTCGCGGGGATCGATGACGATGGTCTTTGTTTCGCAATGCCGTCTGAATCCCTTGGCCCGCCGCACGATGAGGGCCTCGCCTTCCGTTTTCCTGAACGCGCGCGTCTTGGCGAGCGCGCCTTCAAGGCAGATGGACGGGCGGCGGGACAGGAACCGTTCTTTCAGGAAACGGGCGCGTTCCGGCTGCGCCATGCCCTGAGTGGTGTCGATCATGGAAACCTCCGCAAAGGGAAAGGATCAGGACGGGGTGCCGTCCCGCAGGGCGTAGAGGGCGTGAAGTTCTCCGGTCGCGCGCCGTTCGACGTCCGCCGTGCATTCGAGCAGCACTTCCATGATGCTGACGGAAGGGCCGAGGCTGAGGAGCCAGCGCATGGTCGCGGCGATCTGTTCCGGCTGGATCATTTTTTCCGGGGGATGGACGCAGCCCTCGCCGGAGGCCATGTCGGTATTCACCCAGCCGGGGCACAGTGTCGTGACCTTGATCCCCTGCGCGGCGAGTTCCCGGTAGAGCACTTCCCCGAGCCCCACGAGCCCGAACTTGGAGGCCGTATACCCGCCGAGCCCGGCCACGCCGATTTTCCCATTGCGGGACGCGAGGTTGAAAATGTAGCCGCTTCCCTGCCGCCGCATGATCGGGATGACGTGTTTCATGAACAGGAAGGGCGCGCGCAGGTTTGTCCGGTACAGCAAATCGAGGGTGTCGGCACCGAGTTCCAGCGTGCCGGGGATGCTGACGCCCGCATTGTTGAACAGCACGTCGATACGGCCCCATTCCGCCGCCAGCCGGTCGACGGCATCGCCCACGGCCTGCCCGTCGCCCACGTCGAGGGCAAAGGTGACGGGCGCGTGCTCCGCGTCCAGCCCAAGCGTTTCGACAAGTTCCCTTGCCGCCGCTTCGAGGCGTTCCGGCGTCCGCGCGATCAGGGCTACCTTGTAGCCTTCCCGCGCCAGTTCTTCCGCCGCCGCCCTGCCGATGCCGCGGCTTCCGCCCGTGACCAGCGCTACGGGTATGTTCGACATGACGAACCTCCGGGTTAGAAATTTATGTAGTAACCTTAACCTGATATGGTCCCAGCGAAAAAGTTTCCCCCGTTCTGGGGCGGTCCTTCCGTTCTTCTTCAGTTCCGACGTGAATGGCTATTCCCCTTTCTTCCATGCCTACAGCGGCTTTCCACTCAAACTACGCAACATTCTTTCCTTCAAGTATCCCTTTCACTTTTTCGCATTTCCCCGTCGGAACGAACTCCCGTTGCGCGGCCTCCCCACCAGTGAAAACGTTTGGGGGGATGAGGGGAGGGGTTCGGGGGAGGGGAGAAGGAGCCCCTTTCCAAAGGGTCCCTTCTCCCCTCCCCCGATTCTTCTCCTCCCTACAACACCAATTCGGACTCATCGATGATCTGCTGGCGGAGCCGGAGGAAAGCGCGGTCCGTGGGCTCGCGGGGGCGGGCCAGATCAACCTTGTAGGTGTTGCAGAGCGTGCCGGGGAGCTTGTTCTTCATGGTGTAGATGCGGTCGCCGAGGGTGAGCGCCTCGTCGATGTTGTTGGTCACGAAAACGACCGTGCGCTTTTCCTGCATCCAGATGCGCTCGGTTTCCTTTTCCATGAACAGACGGGTCTGGGCGTCGAGCTGGCCGAAGGGCTCGTCGAGGAGCATGATCTCGGGGCAGTTGCAGTAGGCCCGGGCGATGCCCACGCGCTGCTTCATGCCGCCGGAAAGCTGATGCGGGTAATGCTCCTCGAAGCCGTTGAGCCCCACCATGTCAATGTACTGCTGGCTGAGGCGGCGGCGCTCCTCTCTGGGCAGGTTGCGGACGCGGGGGCCGACCTCGACGTTGCCGCGCACCGTGCGCCACGCGAACAGCATGTACGACTGGAACACGAACCCCTTGTCGTGGCCGGGGCCCTCGATTTCCCTGCCATCCATGAGCACCCGGCCCACGGAGGGCTTTTCAAACCCGGCGATCATGCGGAGCAGGGTGGTCTTGCCGCACTGCCCGGGGCCGAGGATGACCACAAACTCGTTGCGCCCCACGTCGATGGAGACGTCCCTGAGCACATGGACCTGCGTATTCCCCTTCTGAATGAAGGTTTTGCCGACGCCTTCACACTGGATTTTGGCTTCTCGCATGACATATCCTTTCGCGGCGGCGCGGGGCTACATGATCTCCCGGCGCCACGGGCAAATCTTCTTTTCGAGGGAGTCGATGCCGTAGGAACAGAGCGAGGCGATGAGCGCGATGAGCAGCATCCCGGCGATGACCATGGACGCCTTGCCCGAGTTCATGCCCTGCACGATGACGAAACCGAGGCCCGAGCGGGCGCTGACGAGTTCGGCGGCGAGCACGCAGCTCCACGCCCCGCTCAGGGAAATTTGCAGCCCGGCGAAGATGGACGGCACGGCGGCGGGGAAGGAGACTTCCACGATTTCTTTCATGCGGCCTCCGCCCGCCATGCGGACCACATCATACAATTCCTCGTCGATGAGCCGGATGCCGTTGTAGGCGTTGAGCACGATGGGCACGAACGCGCCGATGGCGATGATGAATATCTTCGGCTCCTCACCGATGCCGAGCCACAGGATGGAAAGGGATACCCACGAAATGGGCGGCATGGGCTTGATCAGGTTGAAGATGGGATTGAAGAACGCGTTGAAATACTTGTTGATGCCCATGAAGAATCCCAGCGGGATGCCGAGGGCGCAGGCGATGCCGAACCCGATGAACACGCGGCGGGTGGAGTCCCACGCGTGATCCCACAGCCCTTTCCCGGCGAGCCTCCGGGTCATGAGGTTCCCGATTTCCTGCAACACTTCATGGGGATAGCATAGCCCGCGCCCGAAAACGCCCATGTAGACGGTCCAGTACCACAGCCCGAGGAACAGGGAGACGGAAACCGTATGCAGGAACCAGCGGTTCATCAGGATGTCGTCGAGGCGCAGGGGACGCCGCTCACGGGATTCGATCTGGATTTCGTTGGCGATGGATTGGGACATGGCTTACCTCCGCATCCCGGCGAGGAGCTTCTTTTCGACGTAGTGGATGAGGATGCCGATGAACACGCCGGTCATGGCCACCGTCACCATGCCGAGCACCACCAGATCCGGTCTGCCGAGCTTTCTGCCGCACTGGATCAGGAATCCGAGGCCTCCGTTGGCAGCGAGGAGTTCCGCGCCCACAAGATTCATCCAGCACCACGCCAGCGCGATCTGGAGCGCGCCGAAGACCATAGGCAGGGCCGAGGGGATGCATACGGTCCAGAAAAGCTGCCAGTTCGTCGCGCCGTAGAGCCTGCCCATCTGGAGAAAGACCGGATTGGTCATGCGCACGCCCACATAGGAATTGATGACGCAAGGCACGATGCCGCCGATCCAGATGATGAACACCTTGCCCGTCAGGCCGATGCCGAACCAGTAGATGGTCAGCGGAATCCACGCGATGGGCGGGATGGGCCGGATGAATTCGAAAATGGGGCGCGCGAGCCCTTCGGCCAGCCGGAACCAGCCCATGGCCAGGCCGAGCGGGATGCCGACGGCGAGGGCCAGAAAGTAGCCGAGGAAGGCTTCCTTGATGCTGATCCACGCGTGCTCCTGAAGGAGCATCCCGTCGGGGCTCGCGTTGGCGAGCTTGGCGAAAAACAGCTCCACCACGGCGGACGGCGACGCCAGAAGCGTTTGCGGGACAAGTCCCATGTCCACAATCAGCTCCCACGACAGGAAGAACAGCGACAACGAAAGGAGCGGCAAAAGGATCAGGGCGCGCTGCCTGTGCGTCTTTACCTGCTGATACTGACTCATGATTCCCTCGCTTGTCCGGCAACCGGAACCACCTTTTCCCGCGCATGGCCGCGAAACGTCCGGCTCTCTGGCTGCGATGGCCTCCCTTTTCGGAGGGGACGGTCTTCCGCCTCGGGCGGGCCGGGGCATCCCCGGCCGCCGGGCGTTTTTCCATTCAAGACGTGCGGAACACCGCCGCGCTAGTCGAGCTTGTAGCCGCCGAGGGGCTTTTCCTTGATGGATTCCGCGGCCATCTTGAGGAACGTGCCGTTGATGTAGCCGGAACCGCGGATCTTCTTCACTTCCTCGGGAGAGAAACGCCCCTGCGAGGCAAAGAAGTCGAGCACCTTGTCCTGCCACTGTTCGACCTGGCTGGGGCCCTTGGAATCGTCAAAGATGGCAAGCTGCTGGTCGATGTCGAAAACCGGATGGTATTCAAGATCCATCTTGGCCATTTGCGGCTCGATGTCCTGCCCGGCCCACTCGGTCCAGAAGCGGTGATACTGCTCGGCGAGCTTGGGATTCTTGATTTCCTTCTTGATCATGTTCACGCCGCGCAGCCAGACGCGCAGGAACTTGACCACGATGTCGGGGTGGGCGTCACAGAAGGCCTTGTCGCCCACGAGGGTGAGCGTGAGGACCGCGTTCACGTCGCCGGGCTGATAGATGAGCTTGTTGCCCCGTTCCATGCCGATGTAGAGCCACATGGGCCAGATGCCCGCGAAGTCGCCGATGCCCGCGTCAAAGGCCGCCAGCACCTGCGCCGGGTCCATGTTCTGCATGACCACGTCCTTTTCCGTGAGGCCGAGGGCCTTCAGGTATTCGGACATGCCGAAGTGCTGCGAGGAGGACTGGGTATAGAGGAAGGTCTTGCCCTTCACGGTTTCGGGAGAGCCGAGGAGGTTCGGATACTCGGGGTTCCAGCCCTTCACCTTGAGGGCGGGATTGTCGGGCCGCACCGTGACGGCGTTGACCCACGATTCGTCGTTGGCGATGCCGATGAGGTAGGTATTGTAGCGGAGCGCGCCCACGAGGATGGGGACCGTGCCCGTGCCGCCCACGACCCATTGCTTGGCGGGGAGGGCTTCAAGCTGATCCATGCCGGTCTGGAAGAAATGGATCTGGAAATCCAGCCCCTCGTCCTTATCCCATCCCTGTTCCTTGGCGTACCAGAAGATGAAGGATTCGTGTTCCGGCATGGCGCAGATGTCGAGTTTGAACGGCTTTTCCGCAGCAGCGGCGGAGGGCGCGGGGAGGCACATCAGAGCCAGCGCAAAGAGGATCGTCAGGGTTCTCAAGGCCTTCATGTGAAACTCCTTCGTGAAAGGGTTGCATGGGGGGGAAAACCCCGCCGGGGCATTACCACCAGCGGATCAGCTTGGTGACCTGTTTGCGGATGCGGATGAAGTCGTCGGATACGGTGTCCCTCGGGCGGGGCAGATCCACGACGATCTCCTTCTTGATGTTGGTGGGCTTGTTGGTGAGGACGAGGATGCGCTCCGCCACGTAGACCGCCTCTTCGATGTTGTGGGTGACGAAAAGGACCGTCGATCCGAGGGCCTTCCACAGCTTGACCAGCTCGTCCTCCAGATAGAAGCGCAGCTTGATGTCGAGCTGTCCGTAGGGCTCGTCCATCATGAGCAGGTCCGGCTCGACGGCGAAGGCGCGGGCCACGGCGATGCGCTGTACCATGCTGGCGGAAACCTGATTAGGGGTAGAGTTCGGCGGTGTCCGCGAGCCCGACGAGGGGAAGGATGGCGTCGAGCTTGCCTTCGATGAGCTTCTTGTCCCACCGCTTGATTTCCATGCCGTAGGCGACGTTTTCGCGCACGGTGCGCCACGGGAAGCAGGTAGGCTCTTGGAACACGAAGGAAATGTTGTGCTTTTGCGGATTGGCGGGTTCGCCGTCGATGTAGATGTCGCCTTCGGACGTGGGCATCAGCTTGGAGAGGCAGTTGAGGAACGTCGTCTTCCCGCAGCCTGTGGGACCGACGATGGCAAGGAATTCGCCCTTGCGGATGGTGAAGTTCATGTCGTCGAGGACGAGCAGATCGCCGAAGCGTTTGGTCAGGTTCTTTACTTCAATCTTGATCGGCCGGGCGTCCTGTGTGGTCATGGCGGTTCTCCTTCTGGATGGCGCTCCTTCCGGCGGCGGGATCAGTCTTCGAGATCAAGGACGCAGAGGTAGTATTTCTTCACATACTCTTCGATGCGCCACACGGTCCGGGAGCCTTGCGGGATGATGAAGGCGTCGCCGGGCTTCACCAGCGTCTTGCGGCCCTGCGCGTCTTCAATCTCGGCGGAGCCTTCGGTAATGACGCACAGCTCCGTGCTCGCATGGCAGGGAAGTTCAAACGCCCCCGCCCGGCAGTCCCACACGCCCGCGTGCATTTTCCCCGAGGGATGGACGGCATTCCGCCAGACATTGGTGAGCGGATCGCCGTCCAGAACATGTTCAGGGCGGCCGGGCACATGTTCCACGGCCTGCTCCGTTCCCAGAAAAATCAGTCCTGTATCCATTATTGCTCCAATTTTTTGAACGATGTTCTTTTAATTTGAACTTAGAGGCATTATTTCCTAACCCCAAAAGCTTGTCAAGCCTTTTGTTCTTTTTTTCTTGAGCATGGCAAGAAATGGATGGATTTGTTTTGGTACAACAGATTATTCAAGTATAATTCATATGTTGTATGAATCAGAGAAGCGAATGGAGGTGACGTATCCGGGTTGCGGGTAGTGAGGATGGACGTTTTTTCCCCGCGTGGTCAGATTTCGGGTGTTGCTTCTCGTGGTATCTGTGGAGAGCGTCCTCTTCGCTTCAAGCAAGCAATCTCTCCGTTTTACTCCTGTTTTTTGAGCTGAGGCCGTTGGAACAATTTGTTCTTTTTATTTGAATATGTTTTGTATATTTTATATGAACGGAAAAGGAAGGCCCTGTTCCGGGCTGTTCTCTCCGCAAAAGCCACCGAAGCTTGCGGGCGGAGGCCGGCGGATCTGCGCGCCGGAAGAGCAACACGGCGTGAGGAGGATGTATTCCCCGAGAGGAGGGCCGCCCCGTACTTCTTGCGTTTTTTGAGGAAGTATCATTAACTACGCTTGTTCGAATGCACGTTATTCATCATGTGATACAAGAGGATTCCATGAAGCCATCAAACCCTTCCCGCGTCCTGACCCTTGAGCGGGGGTTGCAGATACTCGAGTACATCGTGGAGCGCCGCAACGTGACGGTCACCAATGTGGCGACGGCCTTCGGCATCCAGAAAAGCGCGAGCCATCGTTTTCTGAATACATTGAAATATATGGGGTACGTCGAGCAGACACCCCAGAGCGACTATGCCCTGACGGGACGGCTGCAGTATCTGGCGGAAGGGGTTGTGCCCCGGATCGAGGTGAGGAATTTTGCGCGGCCCTATCTTGAGGAGCTGTCCAAAGCCGCCGAACAGCCGAGCAACCTCGGGCACTGGGACGGCCGGGAAATCACGTATCTCGCGCAGCGGCTCTTCAATTCGGCGCTCGAAGGGTATGCCGCGGGCAACCGCATCCCCGCGTACTGTTCGGCTATGGGCAAGGCCGTGCTCGCCTTCTCACCCCGCGAAGAGGTGGAAGCCTATGTCGCACGGACGCAGTTCACCCGGTTCACGGAAAGGACCATCTGCGATCGCGCTATGTTTTTGAAGGAACTTGAAGCAATCCGTGAGCGGGGCTACGCGGTCATGAATGAGGAAATGGCCGCCCATCTGGTAGGCGTCGCCGCGCCGGTGTTCAACAAGGAAGGCTATCCGCGCTACGCCGTGAGCGTCGCCGGGTTGTGTTTCCGGCCCGTTGAGGCGTTTGTGGCGGAAGTCTGTGATGATGTCGTGCAGACCGCCAGAGAAATATCCGAATTCCTCGCCCACGCGCGCACAATGGAGGACAAGTAGGAATCGGGCAATTGGGAAGGGGAATCCTCCCTTGGCGGAAAGGCGGTTTGCCGGAGGGGGTGCCAGAGAAAGCTGGAGCAGACTCTCCGCGCAAGGCGGAACCCCTCGGTGGAGTTTGTGGCGGAACTCCTGAAGGGCAAGAATCCGTGTCTTGTCTGATAAGCAGAACTCCCTTATGATCATGGAAAATCAGTTTGGGAGAACGCCATGCGCCACCGTAGTATTCTATTCCTTCTTGTATTGCTGTGCTGCGTCGCCGTACCCGCGCTGGCTGCTTCGGATCAGGCTCCGGCCTTTGTCCGGACCGCTGTGACCGCGCCTCTTGAGGGCCGCGAACCGTTGCGGGTGATCTTCGCGCCAGACGAAGCCGCGTGCAGAAAAGCTTACGGCGACGACTGGGGCGTGCGGTGCGCCGCCGCTCCGGGGCAGGATGGCGCGGTTGTCTCCGGCGTCCGGCTTTCGCCTGACATTCCCGGCGAATGGCGGTGGTCGGGCGGGGATACGATGGAGTTCCGTCCGAAGAATCCGTGGCCGGAATCCACGGCCTATACGCTTTCTCTGGCGAAGCTGCCGTTGCCGTCGCGCATGAAGCTGGCTTCGCCAAGCCTTTCCTTCTCCACGCCGCCGCTTGCCGTGCTCGAGATGGACGGCCGGTTGTGGATTGATCCCGATCTGAACGGTGAACGGGCCGTTTCGTTTGACGTAAGGTTCACCACGCAGCCGGATCGTCAGACGGTGCAGCGCGACGCCGCGTTGAAGGTTTCCGACAAGAGCCTTATGCTTGCCAAACCCGAGTTCGTCTGGGGTGAAAACGGGACGTGCCTCATCAAGTCGCGGATTTTGAGCCTTGCCAAGACGCCCGCCACGGTGACGCTCTCGTTGCCCGGCGTGGCGGCGGAGGTCCGGCGCGACGGCACGCACTGGAAGATCCCCAAGGGCAAGATGGAGGCCCGTCAGCAGGTGACGGCCCCGGGAACCTCGTCCCTGTTCCGTATCAAGAGTGCCTCGCTCGAAACGTCCCGCGACGCCTCGCTCGCCGGGGAATACCGCCTGACCGTCGAGACGAGTCTGCTCGTGCGGCCCGACGCCTTTGCCAAGGCGGTCACCGCGCTCCAGTTGCCCCGCGCGCTTGAGGAAGGAGCCGTGGAGCCCACCCCGTGGACCAAGGCCCCGGTTGTCGACGAAACGGTCCTCAACCGTGCCAAGCCCGTGAAGATCGAGCCGCTCCAGCCTGCCGATCAGCCTGCGGGCACGTTGCGCTTCAGGGTGCCCGTACCGTCGGACAGTTATCTTTTCCTGAATCTTCCCCAAGGGTTTGGGCCAAGCCCCGCCTTTTCTCTGGCAGGGCCGTGGCGGGAAGTCTTCCATGCCGCCCCGTTCCAGCCGGAGCTTGATTTCCTCCAGCCCGGCAACGTGCTTGCCCTCGGAGGCGAGCGCAAGCTGGATCTCCACGCCAGCGGCCTGACCGCCATCCGCTGGAGGGCTTCGCGCGTCCTCAAGCCGTATCTCGGCTTTCTTGCCACGCAGCCGCAGCCGTTTACCAATACGGATATTCCGTTCGACGCCCTCAGCGACGTGCAGGAAGGCGTCATCGCGCTCAAGCGCACCGATCCGGGCGTGCCGCAGTTTACGGTGCTCGACGTGGCTCCTCTGTTCAAAGATGGGCGCGGGCTCATGCGCATTGAACTGGTGGGCATGGACGGCGACAAGGAAGTCGTCTCCGCCAGCCGTTTCCTGCTGGTGACGGATCTCGGGATGATTGTGAAGAAGAACGCCGACGGAAGCCGCGATGTCTTCGTGTGTTCGTTGTCGGAAGGCAATCCCATATCCGGCGCAGCGGTGCATATCCTCGGAACCAACGGCCTGCCCGTGGCCGAGGCCGTGACCGACGCCGGGGGCAGGGCGGCCTTGCCCTCCGTATCCGGCCTGAACCGCGAAAAGCGGCCCGTCGCCGTGACCGTTTCGGTGAAGCGCGGCGCGGACGAGGATGCGGCATGGCTGCCGCTCGACGATTACTCCCGCGTCGTGGACTATTCGCGCTTCCCCACGCAGGGGCAGACCAGCAACGCCGACGGCATCAACGCCTATGTGTTCAGCGAACGCGGCATCTTCCGGCCCGGCGAGACGCTGCGTTTCGGTATGCTCATGCGCCGGGGCGACTGGAAGGCGTTGCCGCCCGACATGCCCTTCTTCGCGGAACTGTCCGATCCCTCGGAACGGACGATCCTGCGGCGGCAATTCGTCGTCGGGGCCGACGGCCTTGCCGAGCTGAGCTGGACCGTCCCCGAAGGCGCGCCCACGGGCCGCTATCGCCTCGACGTGCAGACCCCCAATGCCGACGGCTTTGCGGTTGTGCTCGGTTCCGGGGCCGTGCGGGTGGAGGAATTCCAGCCCGACACCATGAGCCTGTCCGCAACGGTCAACCCCGCTCCCGGCAAGGGCTGGCTCAACGCATCTCAGGCCTCGGCGGACGCGGCCCTCAAGAATCTGTATGGCCTGCCCGCCGTGGACCGCCGCCTGCGCGGTCAGCTTTCGGTGCGGCCCGCATCGTTGTCTTTCCCCGGTTATGAGGATTTCACGTTCCACGATGCCATGCCCTATCGGGGGTCGGCTCTGACGCTGGATCTCGGCGAAGTCCGTACCGACGCGCAGGGCCGTGCCGTGCTGCCGCTGCCGCTGGAAAAGCTGCGCGGCGGAACCCTCCATTGCCGCCTTCTTGTCGAAGGCTTTGAGCCGGGCGGCGGACGTTCCGTGACGACCGTGCGCGACTTCCTTGTTTCTCCGCTTCAGGCCGTGCTCGGCTACCGTCCCACCGGGGCCGGGGGCAATCTCGGCTTCATCCCCAAGGGCAGCGAATCCACGCTGGAATTTGTGGCGCTCGGCCCGGATCTCGGCCGCGCCGATCCCGGCGAGCTGACGTTCTCCGTGGCGGAGCGGCAGTACGTGACCAGCCTCGTCACGGACAAGGACGGGCGTTACCGTTACGACGAAACCCCGGTCGACCGGGAAATCGCTTCCTCAAAGCGGTCTTTCGACGCGTCCGGCAATCTGGCGTGGGCCGTGCCCACGGACAAGCCCGGCGAATTCCTGCTCAGCGTGCGGAACGCCTCCGGCCAGATCATGGCCCTCGTGCCCTTCACGGTGGCGGGCAACGACGACCTGCGCCTCGCCGGGCGGGACGAATTGCCCTCCGGCAACCTGCGCCTGCACATCGACAAGGCGGACTATGCGCCCGGCGAATCCATCCGGTTGTTCCTGTCTTCGCCGTACGACGGCATGGGCCTGATCACGCTGGAGCGCGACAGCGTTGCGGCTTCCCGCTGGTTCCGCGTCCGCGCCGGGAACAGCGTGCAGGAAATCGCGGTTCCCAAGGATTTCGAGGGCCGCGCCTATGTCAACGTGTCGCTGGCCCGTTCCCTGTCCTCGCCCGACGTGTTCATGCAGCCGCACAGTTACGCGGTGGCTCCGCTCACCGTGAATGTGGCGCGGCGGGACATGGGGCTCAGGCTCAAGGCTCCGGAACAGGTGCTGCCCGGTAGCGCGCTCTCGGTATCCCTGTCCGCCCGCCATCCGGGAAAGGCGTTGATTTTCGCCGTGGATGAGGGCGTGCTTCAGCTCACCGCCTTCGCCACGCCCGATCCTCTGCGTTATCTGCTCAACGACCGGGCGCTGGAAGTGGAGACGCGGCAGATGTTCGATCTGCTCATGCCGGATCACGGCCAGCTCCGCATCCCGGCCTTCGGCGGCGATATGGCCTTGTCCGGCGGGCGGTTCCACAATCCTTTCAAGCGCAAGGCCGAACCGCCCCTGAGCTGGTGGTCCGGCATCGTGGAGGTGGGGGCTGAGACGTCCGTCACCATCCCCGTTCCCGGCTATTACAACGGCCGCGTTCGCATCATGGCGGTGGCGGCGTCGCCGGATACGGCGGGCCGCGCCGAAACCGACGCCACGGTGCGCGGCCCGGTGGTTCTGACGCCGCAGCTTCCGGTTCTGGCTTCGCCGGGCGACGAGTTCGAGGCCGCGCTTGCCGTCGCCAACAATACGGGACAGCCGGCTTCCTTTGCGCTGGCGTTGTCGCCTGACGAGGCCCTGCGCGTGGTTTCCCCGCCGCCCGTTGAAATAGCCGTAGGCGCGGGTTCCGAAAGGGTGATTCCGTTCCGCGTCAAGGTCGGGGATGTGCCCGGCAACGCGAAACTGCGTTTTGCCGTGACCGATGCCGCCGGAAACCGGACTGTCCGTTCCGCAACGCTGTCCGTGCGTCCGGCTTCGCCCCTGCGCGAAAGTTTGAGCGTCGGGTCGGCCTCCGCCTCCACGGTTCTGAAGACAGGGCGCGAGCTGTACCCCTATGAAGCCAAGGGTTCCGCTTCCGTTTCGGCGCTGCCCCTGCCCGCGTTGCGTGGGCTGATCCGTTATCTTGACGCCTATCCGTACACTTGTGCGGAACAGCGCATCAGCCGGGCCATGCCTTACGCGCTGCTCATGAATCGGCCCGAACTGCTTGCCGATGCGGGCAGGGCGCCGGACGCGGCGCGCAAGCTCGCCCGGGAACGCATGGACGAGGCCGTGCAGGGCATCCAGTCGGCGCTGAATTGGCGGGGCGTGTCCCTCTGGCCCGGCGGGGAACCCGACGTGCTGGTCACGGCCTATGCCGCCGATTTCCTGCTGACCATGCGGGAGTCCGGGGTGGCTCTGCCCGGCGGTTTGCTGGCCGAGGTCTTCGGGGCGCTTGAGAATGCGCTGGATCGGGTGCCGGATTCGCTGGAAGAAGGCCGTGCCCAAGCCTATGGGCTGTGGGTCTTGACCCGCGAAGGCCGCATCACGACGCAAGCGATGGAGCAGCTCGTTTCGCAGCTTGAGGACAGGTTCCCCGAGTGGCGGAAGGACGTGGCTTCCACGCTGTTGGCGGGAAGCTGCGCGATCATGCGCATGAACGACGACGCGCGTCATCTGATTGCGCTTTACCAAGCTCCGGGCCCCGATTTTCAGGCTCGCGGCTATCTCGACGCGTTGGGCGTTCAGGCATTGCGGGCGTCGGTTCTGGCCCGGCATTTCCCTGATATGCTGGATACGCAGCGCACTGAACTGGCACAAGAATTGCTCGATGTGCTGAATGGCGGGCGGTATGTGACCCTTTCCGCATCCCTTGGCGTCCGCGCCCTGCTCGACATGGGGGGCGCGGCGAACATGTCTTCCGGCATTTCTTTGCGCTGCACGTCCATGCAGCCGGGGTTCGAGCCCGTGGAATCCGCGCCCGCGGATCTTGGAGGCATGTTGACGCTTTCCGCGCCGGGGTGTGCGGCGTATGCGCTGGATATGCCCGCGGGTTCCCAGCCTCTGTACTGGGAAGTTTCGGCGCAGGGTTTCGACCGCAAGCCGCCGTCCGAAGCCTTGGCACAGGGGCTTGAAGTGTCGCGTGAATACCTTGATGCCGAAGGGCGGCCCGTGACGACGGTGAAGCAGGGCGATGTGGTGACGGTGTCCATTTCCGCGCGTTCGCATGGAGGGTCCGTTTCCGATGCGGTCATTGTGGATCTGTTGCCCGGCGGGTTCGAAATGGTGCTCAATTCTGACATCAAGGGCCAAAATCCAAGCGGTGAGTCGGGCTACAAGTCCGTCGATCGCCGCGAGGATCGGATGATTGTGTTTTCGGATCTGGCTGTGGAGCCCTCCGTGTTTACGTATAATATCCGCGCCGTGAACAAGGGCGTGTACACGCTTCCGCCTGTGCAGGCCGAAGCGATGTACAACCGTAGCCTTCAGGCGCACTCGGCGGGCGGGGTCATGGTCGTCGAGTAAGAAGCCTCCGGCGGCAACCCCGCCCGGGATGTTTGATATAACATCTGATTATATTGTGGTTGGATGATAAGGAAGTATGGCTGAGGGGAAAATCAGACCCAAAGGGCGGCAAAGTCATGACCGTTAGGTTTACGGGCATCGCACGTAGAGCGATTCCCCCAAACAGGGCCAAGGAGTGGAAGCCCTTTGTCGCCGGAGGCGTTTCCCAAAGGATTTCATGTGCGCAAAACCATCGCTTTCGCCCTCGTGCTGACGCTGCTGTTGCCGATCGCGGCGTTCTGGGGCTGGCTTGTCCTGAGTCCCAAACCGCCGCTTCTGGACGGCGTGCCGTTTTCGCCGCTGGTGCTGGATCGGGACGGGAATCTGCTCAGGCTGGGCCTTTCCGAAGATGAAAAATACCGTGTCCGTATCCGGCTGAACGAGGTCGCGCCCGAGATGGTGCGGGCGGTGCTGCTTTACGAGGATCGGCATTTCTACCGGCACCCCGGCGTCAATCCGTTGTCCCTGCTCAGGGCTTCGGCGGGGATGCTCGGCGGGGCACGGCGTATGGGCGGTTCCACGATTACCATGCAGGTGGCCCGGCTCCGGCTCGGCCTGTCCACAACCACGCTTTCGGGCAAGTTCGCGCAGATGGCCCGCGCCCTTCAATATGAATACCATTATGGCAAGGGGGAAATCCTTGAAGCGTATTTCAACCTCGCGCCTTATGGCGGCAATATCGAAGGCGTCGGCGCGGCGGCGCGCATTTATTTCCGCACTACCTCCGGGCGCCTTACCCTGACCGAAAGCCTTGCCCTTGCCGTCGTGCCGCAGAATCCGGTCAGGCGCTCTCCGCTGAACGGCCCGGATTTCGAGGCCGCCCGTGCCCGGATGCAGATGCTTGCCGATGCCGAAGACGCTCCGGGCGGTGGGCAGGGGGCGACTGCTTCTTTTGGCGCGTCGGGTTTCGCCTTGGGGAGGGCCCTGCCGCCGCTCCGGGTGTATGGTCCGGCGCGGCTGCCGTTCGGGGCTTCGCACGTTTCGAGCGAGACGCTTCCGTTGTCGCGGGGTGGGGAGCCTGTGCGCACCTGTATCGACAGCGGGTTGCAGCGGCTTATGGAGAGGGCCGTTGCCGGATTCGCGGCACGGGGAAGGCGTTATGGCCTGAACAATGCGGCGGCGCTGCTCATCCATTGGCCGAGCATGGAGATCCGGGGGCTCGTGGGGTCGGCCGGTTTTTCTGACGCCGCCATATCCGGACAGGTGGACGGAACCCGTGCCCGGCGTTCGCCCGGCTCGACGCTCAAGCCCTTCATTTACGGCATGGCTCTGGATCAAGGGCTGATCCATCCGCAAACGTTGCTTCCCGATTCGCCGCGCAGTTTTGGCGGCTATGACCCAGAGAATTTCGACCGGGTGTTCCGCGGCCCCTTGCCCGCTCATGAGGCTCTGCGCGCCAGCCGTAACCTGCCCGCGATTCTGTTGGCCTCGCAGCTGCGTCCGGGTTTTTATGGCTTTCTGCTGCGCGCCGGGGTGGATCTCCCGTTCAGCGCGGACCATTACGGCCTCAGCCTCGTGCTCGGCGGCGCGGAGGTTTCCATGCGCGAGCTTGGCGGCCTGTATGCTATGCTGGCGAACAAGGGCGTGTGGCGGCATCCCCGTCTGTACGAGGGGGAAGCGGCTGGTTCCGCCGTGCCTCTGCTGTCGCCCGAGGCCGCCGTCGTAACCCTGCGTATGCTGGAGGATGACGCCCATTTCGTCAGGTCGAAAGGAGGGCCTGTCCCGCTGCGCTTCAAGACCGGAACCTCCAACGGGTTCCGCGACGCGTGGACGGCGGGCGTGGTCGGCCCCTATGTGCTGGTGGTCTGGGTGGGGAATTTCGACAATACGCCGAACCCGCTGCTTGTGGGCGGCGATGTGGCGGCTCCTTTGTTCACGGATATCGCGCAGGCGCTGGCGTCCGACGCCGGGCCGCTCGATGATCTCGTTCCCGTTCAACAGGAAGGCCTGAACATTACCCGCGAAACCGTGTGCACGGCGACCGGGGATCTCGATGTCTCCCTGTGCGGGGACACCACCGAAACGTGGTACATCCCCGGACGCTCCCCTACGCGTTCCTCGGGCGTGTTCCGCACCATCCTTATTGATGCGGAAACCGGGCTGCGCGCCTGCCGCCCGGTTCCGGGCCGGACCGAGGAGCGCGTATGGGAATTCTGGCCTTCTGATTTGCAGGCGTTGTTCCTGCGGGCGGGCGTAGTGAAGCCGCCGCCACCGCCTTTCAGTCCGGAGTGCGGCCCGGAAGCCGGCGTACAGCCCGGGCGTCCTCCCCGGATCATCACTCCGAAGGACGGAGTTGTGTATCAGAGGCGGTTGTCCGATCCGGAACGGAGCGGCATTCCGCTCGTTGCGAGCACGGATGCGGACGCCAGCGCCGTGTTCTGGTTCGTGAAGGATCGGTTTATCGGGCGCGGCGTACCCGGCGAGCCGTTGGTCTGGCACCCTGGCGACGGCGCGCAGATGTTGCGCGTTGTGGACAATCTCGGGCGGGCGGCCATGCAGAAGATTGTGGTCAGGACTCTGCCGTAGGACAGATGTGTGTTGAAGGAATCTGGAGCCGTTAAGGGCGAGACTGTTACATCCATCAAGTATTCTTACGCAAAAGGGCGGCACCGGTTTATGGTGTCGCCCTAGCCTTTTGTAAAGAGCCATGCCTTCGGCGCGACCGTTCACGCCGGGGTCCGGGGTGCGGCTCGCACCCTGGGCAGGGTCAAGGGACGGCAGTCCCTTGCCGCCGGGGGCATCCCCCTACGCCGAGCCGCAGGGGATGCCGTACTTCTTGAGCTTGGCGTACAGGGTGGAGCGCTTCATCCTGAGCAGGGTTTCCGCGCCGCTGGGACCGCGCACGCGGCCTTCGGTGCGCTCCATGATGTGGCGCAGATAGCGCTCCTCAAGCTCGGAGAGCGTCGGGACGTCCGCAACGGTTTCGAGAAATGGGGAAGGGCGATCGGCGGGCTGATGCGCTGCGGGCGAAGCCCCGAGCACGAAGTCGAGCTGCCCGGCATTGTTCAGAATAACCGCCCGTTCAATCTCATTTTTGAGTTCGCGCACATTGCCGGGCCAGTCGTATTCGCACAGGCGGCGCTGCTGTTCCGGGGAGAGCGGCAGGGGGTGCTTGTCGTGGCGCCGGGCGAAGTGCTCGATGAAGGCCTGTACCAGGCCGGGGATGTCCTGCTTGCGTTCGCGCAGAGGCGGGATGGTCAGGGGGACGACGGAGATGCGGTACAGCAGGTCTTCGCGGAATCGCCCTTCCCTGACTTCTTTCCACAGATCGCGGTTGGTCGCGGCCACGAGCCGGAACCGGGAAAGGATCTCCCGAGTGCCCCCCAGACGCATGAAGCGCTGATCCTGCAGGACGCGCAGAAGCTTGGTTTGAATGAGCGGCGGGATCTCGCCCACTTCGTCGATGAAGAGCGTGCCTTGGTCGGCGAGTTCGAAGAGGCCGATCTTCTGCCGGATGGCCCCGGTGAACGCGCCGCGCTCATAGCCGAAAAATTCGCTCTCGAAAAGGGATTCCGGCATACTCGCCGGGTGCATCACCACGAACGGCCCGCTCCGCAGGCTGATCTGATGGATGTTCCGGGCCATGATTTCCTTGCCCACGCCGGTTTCGCCGAGGATGAGCACGGGCGCGTCGGTTATGCCCACCCGCAGGGCTTGTTCGAGGGAGGCCCGCAGGCCCTCGCCGACGACCGGGATCATGTCGCCGTCTTTCTGTCGGGTAATGGCAAGGAGGCGATCCTGTTGCTGGCTGGCTTCTTCGGTACGGACGAGCTCAAGCCGCAGGCCGGACCGGACCTCAGCCGCGAACAGCCGGGCGAGATCGCGGAGCAGGGCCGGGGAGAGGCGTTGGAACATGCCGCTGGTGAAGGCGCTGTCCATATAGAGGAGCCACGGGTAGGGCTCGCCGACGTCGAGCGCGAGGCACAGCCGCTGGTGTTCACTGTGGGTGGAGGCGGCATTGCGGAGGATGCTTTCCAGCCACTCCATACAGCTCCGCATCCCGTCGCTTTCCAGCTCCATGCGGGTGAGGTTGACCGAGGCCACGAACTCCGGCCTGCCGTCGTCGGTGGGGCGGAACAGCGCGGCGCGCTCGGACTGGAGCTCCTGCTGCGCGATGTCGAGCAGGTGCTGGAACAGCTCGTCGCTCCGATAGGAGGTCGGTTCGCGGTTGAAGGCGGCGTGGCAGCGGTCGAGAAGGATGCGGCCCGGCGTGTCCTCGGCTTCCGGCTCGGGTGCGGGGACGAGGGCTGGGAACGCCTCCCCGGTCGCCGCGATGGCGGCGGTGCGGTAGGAGGCGTTTTCGTCGAGCGGGTGCCCGATGATCTCGGCGACGGACTTGCGCTGCTGGTGGGCTTCACGGTGCTGGCCCATCGCTTCAAGCATGTTGGCGAGTTCGTGATGGGTGAGCACGAGTTCGCGGGGATCTCCGGTGGGTTCCAGTTCGCGCAGGCTGTCGTGAAGGAGGGAGACGACTTCTTCGGCGGGTGCGCCCCGCCCTCGGAGGCGCAGGGCATGGACCCGCAGCGCCGTGCCCCGGAGCTGGCGGTTGGGCTGGCGGAGGAAGGTTTCGATCGTGGCTTCCACCTCGTAACGCGGGATGGGCGGGTAGCCCCGTTGCTCGAAGACGTAGAGGAGATCCAGCACGAGAGGATCGAGGAAAGGCGAATGGGGGACCCCGCGCGCGGCGGCGCGCAGGGTTTCGTTGCGGAGGACGCGGTAGGCGGCGTCGGTGCGGCCCGAAAGATGGTGGTAGACGGCGAGGGCGCGCACGGCGCTGGAAGCGACCTTATGGTTTTGCTCGGGAGGAACGCAGTTGAGGAGGTAGTCGATTTTGACAATCGCTTCGTCCAGGGCGCCTTTACGGAGGAGCAGGAAGCACAGGTGGGCGATCCAGAGCACGGCGACGAGGCGTTCCCCGGCGAGTTCGGCGGTCTGGCGCGCGGATTCGATGATGCCGGTGGCGAGAGGGTACTCGCGCAAGTACATGGCGGCCTGGCTGGCGCAGAAGGAAAGGGGCTCGAAAAAACGTTTGTACCACCAGTGATCCTGCGCGGGGCGGCGCGCATAACACTGCAGGGTTTCACGGAAATGGCCCTTGAGGAAGTTCTCGATGCCTTCAAAGACCGGGATGCGATCCTGCATGTCCTGTTCCTTGAAATGGCGCATCTTTTCCGAACCGTGGAAAAAGCGGTCCGTGAGCGGCGGCTCTCCGCCCGAGAACAATTGCAGGTAATGCCGGAAGATCCAGATCATGGGCATGAAGCGTTCGCTGCCGTTGCGGGCCGAAAGCTCGTAGGCGAGCGGGGAGAGTTCCGTGGCGAGCTGGAGGTAGTGGTGTGAGAAAATACACATGCTCTGGACCACGAGTACGAGTTCGGCGTACCGCCAGCTTTTCTGGCCTGCATCGTCCATATGCGCGCGCCCCCAGCGGAGCAGGAACTGCACGACCATTTCGAAACAGGCGAATACGGCAGGTTCGTTGTCCTTGAGGCGGTCGTCGATGAAGCGGACCACGATTTCGCAGTCTTCCAGTGTGGCGTCTCCGCCGAGTACGCCCATGTGATAGGGGACGCCCGTATCCGGACAGGCGCTGCACAGGGTTTCGGCCATGTCTTCCAGCAGATCCGGCTCGATGCGGGTGATGGCCCATGCCGGGGCTCCGGAACCGCCGTCAGGGGAGCCCTCTGCGGGAGCGGCGGCGACATGCTTCTGAAGGGAGAGTTCCCTCAGCGCGGAGCGGACACGGATTTCGGGCAATCCGGTGATGGAGGCGAGTTCCCGTTCGTGGAGCGGGCGTGCGGAAAGCTGGAGGGCGAGCAGGAGCGAAGCGTGAGGGACACTGGAGGCAAGGGTGGGCATGGCGCGGACTCCTTGGGGGGCGTCCTGTTTTTTAGACGCATCCTGGTTTCTGGACGCTGTTCATCCCGTTTTCTAGACGAGTGATAGTTCGCATTTTATCATGCTGTCAAGAACTTCTTGAAAAACGCTCGATTGCATGACTTGAGCCTTTTGGCATCCCCCTTGCTCTTTTAAACGCATGTACCCGCTGGAGGGTGCGCATTCCAATGCCTCAAGGAGGATGTCTTCATGCAATATGCCAGTGTGTTGTTGTTCAACGCCGTGGTCCTGACTCTTGATGGAAACGATGCCGTGGCTTCGGCCCTCGCGCTGGACGGCGACCGTATCCTTGCCGTCGGCGATCGGGACGGGCTCGCTCCGCTCATCGGACCGGACACGGAATGCAGGGACATGGGGGGCGCTGCCGTGCTCCCCGGCTTTTACGACGCCCACGGGCATATTCTGATGACCGCGCAAGGACGCGGGCGCGTAAACCTCAATTCGCCGCCTCTTGGGACCTGCCGGACGCTCGGCGACATCCTTGCCGCCATCCGGGCCCGTGCGGCGGAAACGCCCGAGGGCGAATGGGTGCTTGCCTGCGGCCTCGACGATACGCTGCTGACGGAAAAGCGGTTCCCCAGCCGTTGGGAACTGGATGAGGCGGCTCCGCACAATCCCGTGTTTGCACAGCACATTTCCGGCCATTTGTGCGCCCTGAACAGCGCGGCCCTGAAGCTGGCCGGGATTGACCGCCATACGCCGGACCCCGCCGGGGGCATCATCAGGCGCGATGCGGACGGCGAACCGGACGGCGTGCTTGAGGAAAGCCCGGTTTACGAAACCATCATGCCGCTGCTGCCCACGCAGACGCGGGAGCAGCGGATCGACGACCTTGCCGCCACCACGCGGGATTATGCCGCGCGGGGCATCACCACGGCGGTGGACGCGGCCTTGTTCTCCTACGACGACGCGGAGCTTTTGCGCACCGTACAGGAGCAGGGGCGCCTCGCGGTCCGGGTGCACGTCAATCCCTTTACGTCGCTTGATCCTGACGATCCGCGGCTGGCGTTCGATGGGAAGGATGTGACCATCGGAGGGGTCAAGCTGCTCGCGGACGGCTCTTTGCAGGGCTATACCGGCTACCTCACCAAACCCTACCACACCCCGTATCAGGGCGACCCCGAATGGCGGGGCTATCCCACGCACAGCCGCGAGAATCTGTTCGCGCTGGTCGAAGCCGCGCATGGGCGTGGGCAGTTCCTCATCCATACCAACGGCGATGCCGCCACCGACGACGCCCTTGATGCGCTTGAAGCCGCGCAGGCCAAACATCCCCGCAAAGATTGCCGCCACATCCTGATCCATGCCCAGACGATCCGCGAGGAACAGCTCGATCGCCTCGGAGCGGCGGGCTACACGCCTTCGTTCTTCACCGCCCATGTCTATTACTGGGGCGACCGCCACCGGGATCTGTTCCTTGGCCCGGAACGCGCCGCCCGGATGGACCCCATGCGCTCCGCGCTGGATCGCGGCCTCGTGATCACCGCGCACTGCGACTCCCCCATCGTCCCCGCCGATCCGTTGCTGTCCATTTGGGTCAGCGTCAACCGCCTGACATCCTCCGGTCAGGTTCTTGGTCCGGATCAGCGCATTTCCGTGCTCGAAGCCTTGCGCGCCCATACCTTTAATCCCGCGTGGCAGAATTTCCAGGAAAACGCCAAAGGCTCCATCGAGCCCGGCAAGCTGGCCGACCTTGTGGTCCTCGACGCCAATCCGCTGGAAGTCGATCCCGCCGCTCTGCGCAACATAGGTATTCTGGAAACCATTGTAGGCGGGAAAACCGTGTATTCCGCCCGTGCCTGATTGACGCGCGGGCGTGCTCATCCGCCCGCGCCGTCTTCCTTCAACCGCGGGCTCCGCTCCCGCACGAACAAGAGGATCCGCCCATGTCCCAAGCCACCCAGACGACCCCGATTGGGGCTCCCGCGGAAGAACCGGCCGTTCCTGTCAGCCGCCCCCGTTTCATGTTCGCCTTTGTCGTCTTGTACATGCTGTTCCTGCTTGACTTCTCGGCGCGCCTCGGCGTGACTTCCGTGTTCCCCGCCATGCAGAAAGCCCTCGGGTTGACCGACTCCCAGATCGGCGTGGCCGGTTCCGCCGTGCTCTGCGGTATGACCCTGTTCGTGTTGCCGCTTTCCTTCATCGCGGACAAAACGTCCAAGAAAAAAGCCATCACCCTCATGTCCGGCCTGTGGGGAGTCGGCTGTCTGCTGTGCGGGCTCGTCTCGAACTTCTTCCTCATTCTGCTTGGCCGGTTCATGGTCGGCATGGGCAACGCCAGCTATGCTCCGGTGTCCGTATCCATGCTGACGAGCTGGACCAAGAAGTCCCGCTGGGGCTCGGTGATCGGGCTGTACAACTCCTCCATGTCCGTGGGGCTCGCCGCTGGGACGGCCGTAGCGGGCATTCTGGCGCAGAGCATCGGCTGGCGCGCGCCGTTCATCGTGATGGGCGTGGTGACGCTGCTGTTCATGGCGCTTTCCATGGCTCTGCCGAAGACTTCGGCCAAGCCTGAAAACGCCAAAAAAGACGACGTGAGCCTGAAGGAAGCCTTTGGCGTTACCTTGAAGAACAAGACGCTCGTCATGCTCGGTATCGGCGTCGGCCTCGGCAACATGGTCTATTCCAGCATGGTGGCGTGGATTCCCATGTTCCTCGTCCGCGAAATGGGCTGGACCAGCGCGGAAGTGGGGGCGTACATGAGCCCGGTATACCTGTTCACCGGCATTGTGATCACGCCCTTGTCCGGGATCATTTCCGACCGTCTCGGCCGGTGGAGCCGCAAAACCCGTGCGTGGCTCGGCGTCCCCTGTTTCGTCCTGTTGGCGGCCTGTTTCGGCTTCGGGTTTATGCTGAAGAGCTTCCCCCTCATCGCGCTTGGGGTCATGCTCTTCCTCATCCCGGTTACCGGCATCCATATCGCTACGCAGGAGCTTGTTCCCGCCCGCTACAAGGCGTCGGCCTACGGGACCTATGTGGCGTTCCTCCAGGGGCTCGGCTTCTTTGGCCCCATGCTGGTGGGTGCCCTGTCCGATGCGTTCGGCCTGAATATCGCCATTGTGTATGTGCAGTTCGTCTTTGTGCTTGGCGCGCTCATGCTCCTGTGCGCGGGCTTCACGTATCAGGGAGACTTCGACCGCGCCCGGGCGCTTGATAAGCGGTAATATCAGGAAGCAGAGGCCTTTTCTGTTCTTGCTTTTCGGATTTGGATAACGAAGCGGTATGACAGGCGTTCATGCCGCTTCGTTTTGGGTGGGCGGTACGGTGCCCGGCTATGCATGGGGCGAGGGAAAGGGGGAACGGGCCGCCGTGAGGTCGAAGAAGTTCAAAAGGGGACGGTTCCGTGACAGTGTATATCAATACCGCCGCATGTTTTTGTGCCCCTCCATTTTCCCGTTGCTATTGCTGGGCGGCGTTTTGGGCCGGGTGGATTTCGACAATACTGGCATCGGTCGTTTATATGCCGAAACCTGTGGGTAGGTGGACAAGATGCACCACGCGAGCGTGACAGTTCGGATGTGCGTGGCGCATCAGGCCGTAAGGCTGAATGCGGCAGCGGTTCCGTAAAAAGTGGGCTTTGTATTTGACAATAAATTTCAAAATCAATAAGCTCCGCCAAAAGAGAATGCTGCTGCGATGGCTTGCACATACTTCATCTCACGGGGATTCTGGCTCTTCAGGAGGCCGAGTTGACTTTTTCGTATAAACGGTGCGCGCGGGTACTAACGCTGGTTGCCGTGTCCTTGCTTGGATTGGCGTTGCTTGTCCGGGCTCTCGTCGCCTTTATTGAGGCGTTGGCCGTGCTTCTCCTTGCCGTGGTCGTGGCGTCGTTGGCCCTGCCGAGGGGGATCAGCTGGTACTGGCGTCAAGCACGGCGGGAAATCCCGCGGTTGTTGCGCAACCTTGGGGACTTGTTGGATACTTCCGCGTCGGAACCGAAAGCGGCGGCTGACGGGCAGGCGAGAACGGAATGATCCGCAGGCTGCATCACCTGAGAAACGGGCAGAGTGGTTTTGTCGTTGCCATCGCCGCTGCGGGCGAACGTGCCCAGCGCCTCCGGGATATGGGGTTGCTTCCCGGTGTCGGGATTACCGTCATGGGCCGTTCTCCGATGGGGGATCTCCTGTCTCTCCGTGTAATGGGAACCACGCTGGCTTTACGTGTGGCCGACGCTGAGGACGTTACCGTCAGCACGGATGACTGACGTTGCCGAGGTGAATCCTCCTTTTTCCGGTGTCGTGGGAGTCTCTAACGACTTTCCGAGACGGTTTAATGGGCTCTCCAAGGCACCCCTTCCAGAGCGAAGCTCCCGACATGAACTCTAAAAGCGGAACCTCCACTGTTCCCCCGATATTGCTGCTACAGCGGCAAAACCGGGTAATCTCATTTACATTTTTGAATAGCTGTTTATAGTTGATTAAGATTTTTATTATCAATAATGAAGATCGGCAATCGGTCGATTCGCAATACAACCAGAGAGGAAGTTATGAACAATCGCTTCGGAACGACTTCGGACATGATCATTCAGACGGTGCAGGAAAAAGAAGGATGCGCTTGCCTCGCCATTGACGAAAAAGGACTGTACCTGACCTCGCCGGCGTATGTGGATCGGCCCCTTGCCGATCCGAACCGCTACGCCGGAAACCGTAAAGATGTGGCTGCCCGATTGAATGCATTGAGCCTTGATGCGGACAGCCTGCTTGAGCAGAACCGGCATCGCATCCCCAAAATTACAGGTGAATCCAAAAAGAAGGTCAACCCTCTTAAGGCATCCAAGCGCAGCATGAAAGGCTGATACGCGGGGTTCATCGGTCCTCATAGCAAAAGCGGAAGGGAAACCTTCCG
>HHCFC02800__coassemble_1051_pt1 | contig 51359 bp, 45 predicted proteins | sample HHCFC02800__metabat2_low_PE_022 | metagenome-assembled genome bin HHCFC02800 | reverse complement strand
GGGGTGGGGTTTGGGGAGGGGAGGAGGAAGCCCTTCTCCAGAAGGGGTCCGCCTCCCCTCCCCAAAACTCTCGCCAATCTTCCCATCCCCACTCTTTAACGCAACTGGCTGTCCTTGCTGCCGCGGCGGTTGTAGAGGCTGACGGCGCGCTGATCCTTGTCGGCTTCCTCCTGACAGGCCACGCACAGCCGCACGCCGGGGAGGGCCTTGCGCCGCGCGTCGGGGATCGGCTCGCCGCACTCCTCGCAGAAATGCAGGCTCTCGCCTTTGGGCAGGTTGCGCCGCGCCCGCGCCACTTCGTCGTTGATCGAATCCTGAATCTGATCCTGTACCGCTCCGTCGCCAGCCCAGCCGCTCGCCATGTCCGCCTCCTTTCCGCATTTTCGCGGGATGTTTTCCTCTTACTATAGGCCTCGGCGGGGGCTTCGTCCATCCGGCGCGCCTCTTTTTCCCCGGTGTGACCCCGGTCACATCACGCCGGGGGGGATGGGGGTACCGTGCCTTCATGCTTGCAACAGGAGCGTGCCCATGAACAGGAACATCAGTCTGGCTTCACGCGATCCCCTCCCGCTCGGCCGGGAGGACATCTACAAGGGGATGGAGGAAATCGGCGCGTATCTGGACGTCACCCCGCGCGATTTCCAAGAAATCTACGCCCATGCCTACAAGATAGCCCGGGGGAGGCTGCTCTCGTCCATTACGGCGGGGGACATCATGCATGTCCCGGTGCTGTGCGTCGCCGAGGAGCAGTCCGTGCGGGATCTGGTCATCTTCCTCGACGATCACCGCATTTCCGGCGCGCCCGTCGTGGGCGCGGAAGGGCGCCTTTCCGGGGTCGTCTCGGAAAGCGACGTCGTCCGGTTCGTCGGCGGCGGGGAGACGGTGACGGTCATGCACCTGATGCACACGCTGATGCGGCAGGGGTGCGTCAGCGGCGCGGACCTTGAAGCCCCCGTCGGCTCGATCATGACGCTGGAGTGCGTCTCGGTCGGGGAGGGCGCCCATCTGGGCGACATGCTGGAACTCTTGCGGACGCGCCGGATCAACCGGATCCCCGTCGTCGATGCCGGGATGCGGCCTGTGGGGATCGTGTCGCGCACCGATATCATCAATGCCTTTGGAGTGATGCAGTGAGAGAACTTTTGCTGAAAATGGCGGGCGGCGAGCAGTCCCCGCCCCGCGCCAAGGCCGGGGAAATCTTCTCCGCGTGGGTTGGGAGCTGTCTGGCCATCGCCTGCATCGCGCTGCTGGAACGCTACGCCACGGGCAACTCGGGCTTCCCGCTGCTGATCGGCTCGTTCGGGGCGTCGGCGGTGCTGGCCTTCGGAGCCATACGCAGCCCGCTGGCACAGCCGCGCAACCTGGTGGGCGGGCATTTCCTGTCCGCGCTCGTGGGCGTCTCGTGTTACTTCCTGTTCCCCGGCACGCCCTGGCTGGCCTCATGCCTCGCCGTCGCCACCGCCATCGCGCTCATGCACGTCACCAAAACCCTGCACCCTCCGGGAGGCGCCACGGCGCTCATCGCGGTCACGGGCGGGGAGGGCATCCACCAGCTCGGCTATCTGTACGCCTTCGTGCCGTGCCTGCTCGGGGCGCTGATCATGCTCGCCATCGCCCTTATCGTGAACAACATCCCCAAGGCGCAGCGCTATCCGCAATTCTGGTGGTAGTGGGGAGGGCCCTCCGGAAGCAGGGAAAACGGCGCGGAAGGGGCCGGGAAGCCCGGAAGCGGCAAAGGCGGGAAGGCGGCGTTCCCGTTATGATGAAGGCCGGAAGGCCGTACTCTTGAGGGGCGTTTCGTATGGAGCGCCCCTTTTTCCGTGCTTTTTCCTCTATGGGGGCGGGGTTCCGTGCGTTGGGCGCATCCCTGCGCCGTATGGAGGAAAGGCGGCGTACGCGGGATAAGGGGCGTTTTCACAATTCCTCTGATGAAACATATCGGGGAAAGGCGGCGTGCGCAGGGCGAAGAGGCCCCGGCTGGCCCTTTCTTGGCGCAGAGCCATACACGGGCGCGGGGCCGCTTGACAGTCCGGAATGTTAGTTATACTAACTCACGCGCTGCGGGGATTCCCTGCCCGCCCGCCGGGTTCGCGGGGGGCCCTCCGCCAGCTTGCAATGTCAGGATCCCCCGCGCGGCTCCCCGCCGGGGCGGAGAGGGCAAAACGTTTTTCTTTCAGGATGGACGGCATGACGGCGAAACCGGGTACCACTTCCACGGCGGACCGCATCCTTGATGCGGCCATCGGGCTCATGAATACGAAAGGCTACAACCCCGTGTCGGTACGGGAAATCGCCAAGGCCGTCGGCCTCAGCGAGATGACCGTGTTCCGGCATTTCCCTTCCAAGTACGCCATGCTGATGGCGGCCATGCGCCGGGCGCCGTATGCGGAAATGATCGAGGACGTCTTCACCACGCATGTCCGCTGGGAGCTTGAGCACGACCTGCGCCATTTCATGCGCCGCTACATGGACATCGCCGAGCAGCGGATCGGCATCTGGCGGATTTATTTCAGCGCCATCGGGCAGATCGACGAGCACAGCACGGAGCTGGTCAGCGACGTCACCTCGTTCCGTGAGCGCCTGCGGGCGTATTTCGAGGAGATGATCCGGCGCGGGCACATCCGGCAGCTGGACAGCCTGTATGTTTCCTCGCTGTTCTGGAACCTCATTTTCGGCTTCGTCATGACGCTGGTGATCGGGCGCAAGCGCCCGGGGCTGGTCCGGGATGAATACATCGAAAACGCGGTGTCCGTATTCATCGGCGGCGTTGCCCCGAAGGAAGGCGAAGCATGGCGGTAAGCGTCAGAAAGCCCGTGCTGTATGCGTTCGGCGTGGTTTTGTGCGCGGGGATCATCGGAGGCATCTGGCTGTGGTACCGCACCCACTGCGTCCTGATCACCAACGACTCCCGCATCGAGGGGACGCTTGTCGGCGTGGCTTCCCGCCTGTCCGACCGGGTGGTGCAGGTCATGGTGAACGAGGGCGACACGGTGCACAAGGGGCAGGGGCTCGTGCGCATCGACAGCCGCAGCGTCATGGCCCGCAAAGCCAAGGCCGAGGCCGCGCTTGAGCTTGCCAAGGCCCGCTGGGAGGACGCCAAGGCCGGGTTCCGGCGGCAGGAGATCATGGCGGCGCAGGCCCATCTGGATCAGGCGCAGGCCATGCTGGAGCGGGCGGGGCGCGACTTCCGGCGCATGGAGCAGCTTGCCCGCAACGACGGCGGGGTGACGCAGGCCGACCGGGACGCCGCGAGTTCCGCCTACCGTGCGGCGCAGGCCAACGTCGCCGCCGCGCAGGAGGAGCTTGCCCTCAAGAAGGAAGGCTCGCGCCCGGAAGTCATCCGGGCCGCCGAAGCGCAGGTCATGCAGGCGCAGGCCGAACTCGACGAGATCAACGTGCTGTGCCAGGACAGCGTGATCCCTTCCCCGGTCAACGGCGTCGTGGCCCAGAAGCTCGTGAGCGCCGGGGAACTGGTGGCGGCGGGGCAGAAGCTGTTCACGCTCGTTAATACCGACGACATCTGGCTCAACGCCCGCATCGAGGAAACCCGCATCGGGCAGATCCGCGTGGGGCAGGACGTGGCCTTCACCATCGACGGCTATCCGGGCCGCACCTTCTCCGGGCGCATCTATGAGATCAACCCGGCGGCGTGCTCCGTGTTTTCCCTGATTTCCACCGAAAACGTCGCGGGCTACTTCACCAAGATCATGCAGCGCGTCCCGGTGAAAATTTCCCTGCCGCGCCTCGACAGCCCGGAAACGGACCCCGGCGAGCCCGAGGTGGTGTTCCGCATCGGGATGCAGGGAACCATTGAAATCCAGCTCTAACGCGACGGCCCGGAAGGTGATGCCATGCCTGCTTCCCTGATTGCGGCGGGGGACGCCCTCGCCCGTTTCTTCGCCGCGCCGGAAATCGGCTCGGTCCCGCACCGGAGCGCCCGGCAGGGCATCCTGATCCTTGTGGCCTTCATCGGCGGGATGCTGCCGATTTCCAACATGGCCATGCTCAGCTCGGCCTATCTGGCGCTTTCCGGCGACTTCAACGCGGATCTCATCGACCTCGGGCGGCTGGCGCTCGGCAACCTCCTGATCATGGGGCTGGTCCAGCCGCTGGTGAACCACATCCATGCCGGGCTCGGCCTGCGCGGGGCGCTCTTCCTCGCGCTGTGCGTGGTGTCCGTGGCCGGGGTGGGGGCGGCCTCCTCCGGCTCCCTCACGGAGATGACCCTGTGGTACGCGCTGGCGGGGTTCGGGGGAGGGCTGTTCCTGAGCCTTTCCGCGCGCATCCTGTTTGTGGCCGTGCCCCCGGAATCGCGCAGGCTCATGATGGCGATCTGGAGCTTCTTCATCGGGTTCGGGTCCAACCTGAGCCCGCTGCTCGGCGGGTTCCTCGTGGAGTTCCTGACGTGGCACTCCCTGTTCCTGCTCTCGCCCGTGGTGGCGCTGCCGTGCCTTGTGATCCTCTTCTTCCTGCTGCCGGACAGCCGCCCCGCCGGGATGCCGCCGTTCGACTGGTGTTCGTTCACCTTCCTCGTCGCCTTCGCCGTGCCGACGCTCATCGCCGTGTGCTACGGGCAGACCTTCGGCTGGAACTCCTCGTTCATCCTGATCATGATCTTCTGCGCCGTCTCCGCGCTGTTCCTGTTCCTCGTCTCCTGCCTCAGCGCCGAGGCCCCGCTCCTGCACCTGCGCAACCTGCGCATCAAGGGCGTGGGGCCGGCGGTCATGGCGGCGCTCCTGCTCGTGATCAGCCATGTGGGGATGCGCATCCAGATGATCCTGTTCATGCGCAACGTGCTCGGCTACCCTCCGTCGGAGATCGGGCTCATGTTCCTGCTGCCGCTGTGCGTGTTCGTGCTGACGGTCGTCCCGACGGGCATCATGGTCGCCACGCACGGCAACCCCAAGCCCTTCCTCCTGGCCGGGATCGCCTGCATCGCCGGGGCCGGTCTCCTGCTCTCGCGGCTCGACGCCAACGCGGACTGGTGGCACATGGCGGTGCCGCTGGCCCTGCGGAGCTTCGGCTATGCGATGGGCAGCGCTTCGGCTACGCCCTTCCTGTTGCGCAACGTCCCGCCGGAGAAGCAGCCGCAGACGCTCCCGGCCATCAACAGCGTGCGTTTCTTCAGCATGTGCCTGTGCATGGGGTCGATCACCACCATGAGCGTGCTCCTCAACAAGTGGTATTTCGCCCTCATCGCCGCGCAGGTGACGCAGGGCTCCTCGGCGGCTTCGGCTTCCATCTCGCGCTGGTCGGCGCTGTTCGCCGGGCAGGGGCTCTCGCCCTCCCAGTCCCGGCACGACGCGCTCCTCATCGTGTCCTCATCCATCAAAAAGCAGGCGTCCGTGTTTACCTTCGATCATCTCTTCCTCATCCTGTCGCTGGTGGCGTGCGTGGCTTTCGTGTGCGCCCTCCTGAGCCGCCGCGTGGACCCGCACCCCCACGCCGTGCGCGCCCATGCCCGGAATAGCCTGTCCCGCCTGTGGGCCGCCGTCCGGTCGCGGCTGCCGCGCCCCGCCTTCCCGCTGGCGGGGCTGCTCCTGTGCTGCCTGCTGGCGGCGGGGTGCACCCTCGGGCCGGACTACAAGCGCCCGGATCTGGATCTGCCCGCCGCTTCCGTTGCGGCGGACGAGCCCGGCGCGCTGTTCACCCGCGAACGCTGGTGGGAAGTCTTCCATGACGGCGCCCTGAACCGCCTTGAGGAGGCCGCCCTCGCGCACAACAGCAACCTCGCGCAGGCGATGGCCCGGGTCGAGGAGGCACGCGCGGCGGCGGGCGTCGCCTTTGCGGATCGCCTGCCTGCCGTGGGCCTGCGGAGTCAGGACGGCAAGCGCCTGATGACGGAAGGGGAGGAGCTCGCGCACCACTACGCCTCGCGGACGCAGGAGGCGTACAAGGCGGTCGGGTTCCTGAGCTTCGAGCTTGACCTGTGGGGCAAGTACCGCCGTCTGGACGAGGCCGCCCGCGCCGAGCTGCTGTCGACCGAAGCCGCCCGCGACACGATCCGGCTGGCGGTGGCCTCGGAAACCGCGCTGGCGTATTTCCAGCTCCGCACCTTGCAGGAGCAGGAACGGATCGCCGCCGACATGCTCAAGTCCTACGAGCGGACGTGCAAGGTCTATGAGACGCGCTACCGCCTCGGGCAGTCGCCGGAAACCACGCTGCGGCGGTTCGCGGCGGAACGCGACAAGACGCAGGCGCAGTTGTACGATCTGGAGGAACGGCGCATCCGCTGCGAAGGCGCGCTTGCGGTGCTCGCGGGGTTCAGCCCCGCCGGGATCGTGGACGGGGCGGGGCGGGCCTTTCAGGAAGGCCGGACGCTCGGCGAACTGGCACCGCCGCCGGACGTGCCCTCGGGCATCCCTTCGGATCTGCTCCAGCGCCGCCCGGACGTCCGCTCCGCCGAAGGCCGCCTCATGGCCGCCAACGCCCGCATCGGCGCGGCGCGCGCGGCGTTCTTCCCGTCCTTCTCGCTGACGGCGGAGGGGGGCTACTCCTCGACGCATCTGGATCGGGTATTCCTCGATCCGGCGCGGATATGGGGCGTCATGGGCGGGCTGGCGCAGCCGCTGTTCGAGGGCGGCAGGCTCACGGCGAAGCAGCGCATGGCGGAGGCCAAGTACGAGGAAGCGCGGGCGGCCTATGTGGGGAGCGTGCGGAACGCCTTCACGGAGACGCGCGACGCCCTCGCCGGGAACCGCATCAGCCGCAAGGCCCTCGCCGCCAGCACGGAGCGGGTGAAGGAACTCACGCGCAGCAACGAGATCATGGAAAAGCAGTATGATGCGGGCCTGAGCAGCGTTATGGACCTGCTCGACGTGCGCCGCCAGCTCTTGGCCGCCCGGCAGGAACAGGCCGAGGCGCGCCGCCGCCAGCTCGCCGCCGTGGTCGGGCTGTGCAAGGCGCTCGGCGGGGGCTGGACGGAAGCGAAGGGGTTTGAATGAGGCGTCGGGGAAGGGAACCCTTCGGAAGGGATTCCCTTTCCCCGCCCGAACCAGCCGGCCTGCGCCTTCCGCCGCACGGGGCTTCCGTTCCATCACCGTTTCGGAATGTCCCGCCGGGGATGCTCCTTCCCGGGGGCTTCCGGCCGGGGCGGGCCGCTGGGCTCCGGGGAACGGGAACGTTCCGGCGGGGCGGGCAGCGGACCGCGTGGGGGGAGGCTCTATCTGTCGAGGTTCAGGAAGATGGTCTTGGTTTCGGTGTACTGGTCGTGGGATTCGCGGCCCTTGTCCTTGCCGCCGAACCCGGAGAGCTTGTAGCCGCCGAATGGCGTGGTGTTGTCGCCCTCGCTGAAGCAGTTGACGGAGACGGTGCCCGCCTTGAGCGCGCGGGCGTACTTGTGGGCCTTGGTGACGTCCTCGGTGAACAGGGTGGCCTGCAAGCCGTATGCTGTGGCGTTGGCGAGCCCTACGGCTTCCTCGTCGCTGTCGGCGGGGAGGATGGCGGTGACGGGGCCGAAGATTTCCTCTCGGACGATGGTCATGTCCGGGGTCACGCCGTCAAAGATGGTGGGCGGGATGAACAGCCCGCTGCCGATGGCGAGGGGCGCGCCGCCGGTGAGGACATGCCCCCCTTCGGCCTTGCCCTTCTCGATGTAGCCCATGATCGTCCTGAACTGGCCTTCGCTCACGATGGAGCCGAGGTTGTTTTCAGGATCGAGCGGGTCGCCGATGCGCCAGTTTTCGAGCTCGGCGAGCAGGGCTTCGGTGAAGGCGTCCTTGTGCTTGCGGGGCACGATGATCCGGGAGTTGGCGGTGCAGTTTTCGCCCATGTTCCAGAAGGCGGCAGCGGCGGCTTGCGCGGCGACGGCGGCGTAGTCGGCCACGTCGTCGAGCACCACGAAGGGGCTCTTGCCGCCGAGTTCCAGCACGATGCGCTTGAGGTTGCTCCGGGCGGCGTATTCAAGGAAGCGGCGGCCCACTTCGGTGGAGCCGGTGAAGGACACCACGTCCACGCCGGGGTGCAGCCCGAGCGCTTCGCCCACGGAGGAGCCGGGGCCCGTGATCACGTTGAACACGCCTTCGGGGATGCCCGCTTCGGCGGCGAACTCCGCGAGCTTCAGGGTGGAGAGCGAGGTGACGCTGGCGGGCTTGAGGATGACGCTGTTGCCTTCGGCAAGGGCGGGGCCGAGCTTCCAGCCCACCATCATGAGCGGGAAGTTCCACGGCAGGACGCAGGCGACCACCCCGGCGGGCTCGCGCACGATGAGCCCCAGCCTGCCGTCTCCGGAGGGGGAGATGCCGCCGTACTGCTTGTCCGCGCATTCGGCGTGCCATTCGAGGCACTCGATGGTTTCCGGCAGATCCGTGAGCAGGCATTCGCGGACGGGCTTCCCGCTGTCCAGCGATTCGAGGACCGCCAGTTCGACCTGATGCTTTTCGATGAGCCCGATGAAGCGCATGAGGATTTTTTTGCGCTCCGAAGGATGCATACGCGACCAGGCCCCGCTTTCAAAAGCCTTGCGCGCCGCGGCGACGGCCTTGTCGACGTCTTCGCGCCCGCAGGAGGCGACCAGGGCGATTTCCTTGCCCGTCGCGGGGTTGACGGTCGGCATTGTCTCGCCGGAGAGGGCGGGGGCGAATGTCCCGCCGATAAAGGCTTCGGTCGGGTAGGACAGGTTCGCGGCAATCCGTTCGTAGTCGGCGTGGGACAGCAATGTCATGGTGGCATCTCCTTAATCGTTTGAGTGGCTTTTCAGATCCAAGGGCCGGAGGGCGGTGCGGCGCGCGCTTCCCGCCTGCCGGTTCCGCAAAACTCCCCGCCGAAAGGCGGCGGAGGGTTTCGCTGTTGATGGTTGCCCGCCCGGTCGGAACCGGTGCAGGAAAAACGCGGCGGCCAATCCCTTGGGAGCATATGCCCGTGGGGTGAGGCCGCATCCCTCTGTCCGGGCCGTTCCGAAACGGGGCCCCTCCTTGCTTTATTCCTTATGATACGGTCCGTTGGGGACAGCCTTGAACGCCTCCCGGCAGGGGGCGGATCTTCCCGGCAGCCTCAGCAGCCTTCCGCGCGGCCCCCGCCGGACGAAAGCCTAGGGAGAGGGGCCGGGAGGGGAACCTGTGCGGGGGCTTCCCGCTCTCCCAAAAGGCTCCCCCCGGCACGTTTCCCCTAACCTTCCGCCACGGCTACCAAGAAACGAACCCGTTCTTCAGCTTGTCGTTTTCTTCCACGATAAGGTGGTTGAACCCGGTGATGTGGACGTCCGAGCAGGACACGTAGGGGACGATCGCGGGCACGCCGCCCAGCGTGGTTTCCCGCAGCCCCTTGGCGTGGAACGCGCCGCCGCAGACGCTTTTCTGGACGAAGGTTTCCTCAAGCCCGATGAGGCCCCGGAAGTACCGCTGCGCAAGGCGGGTGGACGTGCCGGTCCCGCAGGGGGAGATGTCGGCCTGCGCGTCCCCGAAGATGCACTGGGCCAGATAGCCGCCGTCCTCTTCCGGGACGTTCTGGCAGAAGAGCACCTGATCAAGGTAGTTGATCGCCGGGTTCGTCGGATGGGCCACCTTGATGACCTTGTTGGCGGCGGCGAGGATGTCCTTGCTGAGGCTGCGCAGGAGGTTGACCGTGTCCTTGGTGATGGTCAGGCCGAGGGAATGCACGTCCGCCAGCACGAAGAAGTTGCCGCCATACCCGATGTCCACGGAAACGTCGTCGTATCCGGCAAGGTCGATGTGCAGATCCTTGCGGTACAGGAAGGCCGGGACGTTCTCCAGATTGATGCTGGCGACCATGTGGTTTTCCCACTTCACATAGACCGTCACCAGCCCGGTGGGGGTTTCGAGGACGATCTTGGTTTCGGGCTCCACGCGCTTGACCATGCCCGTCTCCACGAGGGCTTTGGCGACGGAGAGCGTCCCCGCGCCGCACATGGGCTGATAGGTCAGCGAATCTATATAGAATACGCCATAGTCCGCCTCGGGCGAGCAGGGCTCGGTCAGGATGGCCCCGACGAGGGACAGGAACCCGCGCGGCTGCTGCATGATGCAGGTGCGCAGCCAGTCGTGGTTCCGGCGCATGTCTTCCATTTTTTCAGCCACGGAAGCGCCCTTGAGCGGAGGGATGCCGCCGGTGACGACGCGGATCGGGGTGCCCGTGGTGTGGGCGTCCACAACGAAAACCGACTGGGATGCAAGCATAATAGGCTCCTTTTTGAACTCGTATTTTCCAAAAAGAATCTGTGTTGGAAAAGACCGCCAACAGGGATTCGATAAGAATAAAAGTCTTTGGAAAGGGAGGGATGGGGCTTGGGGAAAGGAGGGAAAAGCTTTTCTTCAGAAACGTTTTCCCTCCTTTCCCCAAGCTTTCTACTAACTCAGGCGCTTGCGGATGGCGAACGAGGCCGGGGTCTTGCCGAGGCCGCCGAGAGTGCAGCGCAGATCGAGGGGAAGCATGAGCCCCACGTCGTAGACGGCGGCGATGGTCTCGTCGAGCGGGATGACCTTGTCGAAGCCCGCCAGCGCCATGTTGGCGCAGGCCACGGCGTTGAAGCCGCACATGATGTTCTTGCCGAGGCAGGGCACTTCCACGCGGTTCGCCACGGGGTCGCAGGCGAGGCCGGTGATGTTCTGGAGGGCCATCGAAGCGGCGTCGAGGCACTGGGCCACGGTCCCGCCGAGCATGAGCGCAACCCCCGCGGCGGCCATGCCGGAACCCGCGCCGCACTCGACCTGACACCCGGCGACTTCGGCGGCGAAGGTCGCGGACTCCGCGATGAACACGCCGATGAGCCCGGCGGCGAGCATGGCCTTGACGATCTCCTCGCGCGGCAGTCCCAGCGTGCGGCCCACGCCGATCAGCGTGCCGGGCAGCCCGCCGCACGATCCGGCGGTCGGCGCGGCGACGATGACGCCCATCGCGCTCTTCACTTCCATGATCGCGGTGATGTACTTGGTGACGTTGTTGAACAGGTCGTTGGGCAGGAGCGTCCTGTTCCGTTGGCCCGCGTCGATCAGGTGCGCCTGCGGGCCGAGGATGCGGTCGGCGTACTCGGTCCCGGCAAGCCCGTCCTCGACGGCCTTTTCCATGATGCCGACCAGCCGATCCATCTTGTTGAAAATGTCCTCTTCGGTGGTGTTGCCGCGCACGCTTTCATAGCGGGCGGCAAGCTCCCACAGCGGCCTGCCGTCCTGCTTGGCGTATTCAAGGAGCCCGGCGGCGTTGGAGAAGGGGACGGAGCAGCCCCCCCATGAGCGCGTGGGCAAGATGGGATCGAGCGCGATGCACCCGGTCACGCCGGGCAGCGCCCGCAGCCGGGCCACGGTTTCCGCATCGAGCGCGGAGGCGCGCTTGAGGTTGATGAGCAGACGCGCGCCGTCGCTTTCCGCCCGCAGTTCGTCGGAGGAGGCCACGGCCTTCACGGACGCGGCGGCCTGTTCGAGGGGGGCGGCGTGGGCGTCGATGAGCAGCAGGTATTCATGGTAGCCCCCGTCGATGCTCACGGGGAAGCCCTCGAAACGCTGCATCTCCACCATGCCGCCGCCCACGGAGACGGCTTCCCAATGGAGGGTGCGCCCGTCGCCGCCGGTCGCGGCGATGCGGTAGTTGTTGGGGTGGGAGGCCCCGTAGTCGAGGATGGAGAAGGCCACCTCGACGCCTTCGCGCTCGGCGATGGCGCAGGCATCGGGGACGCGGGGATCGGTCAGGTCGATGTCGAGGAGCCCGCTGACGAATCCGATGTCCGAGCCGTGCCCGTGGTAGGATTCGGCCAGCGAGCCGTTGACGTCGAATTCGACGAGGACGCTGCGGACATCCCCGCCGAGGGACTGGCGGACAAGGGCGCCTATGCGGGCGGCCCCGGCGACATGGGAGCTGGAAGGGCCGCGCATGACGGGGCCGATGACGTCGTTGAACAGGCTTGCGGGAAGTTTTGCCATAACGACTCCTTAAAGTAGTGCTTGAAAAAAAGAGCAGGGCCCGTCGAGGCCCCGCGCGGTACGGCTACATGAGGCCGGGGAGGGAGCTTGCGAACATGTTCAGGATGAGGAGGACGGCAAGCCCCACGAGGCCGGAAATCAGCGTGGGGATGGGGTAGACGAGGAACGCCTGCTTGGTGCTCAGGCCGGACATCTTGCAGATGGTCCAGAAGCCGGAGTCGTTGGGCAGGCCGAGGCCGATGCCGCCGCAGCAGATGGCGAGGCCCACGAGGACCGGGGAGGCGCCGAGCTGGGAAGCGACCGGGGCGAGCACGGCGGAGGCCGTCACGATGGAGACCGTAATGGAGCCGAGGCCGATGCGCAGGCACTGGCTCATGAGGAAGCCGAGCAGGATGACCGGGATGCTCCAGCTCTGCATGACGTCGACGATGGCGGTGCTGATGCCGCTCGCGCCGATGACGGCCCCGAACGCGCCGCCCGCGCCGATGATGGCGAGGATGGAGCCCACGGATTCGGCGCCGCGCGAAACCACGGTGTCGAAAGGTTCGGGGAGGTGCTCGCGCAGGGAGAAATACGCCACGAACACGGTGATCAGCAGCACGATGTTGGTGTTGCCGAAGAAGGAGACGACGCGGCTGGCGGACGAGGCCGGGTCAAGGAAGGCGTTCAGGATGTTGGCAAAGAAAATCAGCATGATGGGCAGGAAGATGATGGCGATGCCGAGCGCGCCGCTGGGGTGGTCGGACTTGGCGAGGGCCTGCTCCACAAGGGCGGCGTCGGGCTCCTCGTCCGTGAGGAAAATGGGGGACTTCCTGCCGAGGAACTTGCCGTACAGCACGCCGCCGATGAGCGAGGCGGGCAGGGCGATGAGCACGCCGTAGACGATGAACCAGCCGATGTCCGCGCCCATGTTCCCGGCGACGGCCACGGGGCCGGGGGTGGGGATGACGAGGGCGTGCGTGCAGGTGAGGCCGACGACGAGGGCCGTGACCAGCGTGTTGAGGGCCAGTTTGCCTTCGCGGGCCATTTCGCGGATGAGGCCGATGAGGATGACGAAGGCCGCGTCGAAGAACACCGGGATGGAGATGATGTAGCCGGTGAGGTTCAGGGCCAGCGCGGATTTTTCCCGCCCGCACAGCCGCAGCATGGTGTTGGCGATTTCGCGGGTGCACCCGGATTCGTGGAGGATCTGCCCCATGGCGACGCCGAGCAGGATGATGATGCCGATGTCGCCCATCGTGTCCCCGAAGCCCTTGCAGGACGTCTTGATGATGGCCATCGGGTCAAGGCCGGAGCATACGCCCATCAGCAGGCAGCCGATGAACAGCGAGAGGAACGGGTGCAGTTTGAACTTGATGACCAGCGCCAAGACGACCGAGATGGACACAAGAAAGGCCAGGATGAGCGAGAGGTTACCGTCCATGAAAGGCTCCTGTGGAAGGGGTTGGGGGGTCCGGGGAAGGACAGCCTGCCGTGGGGAGGCAGGGGGCCGGGGGTGTAAGGGGTTCTTCGCCGTCGATGTGTCCGCCGGAGGTCGCGGGGGAAGCGCCTCCGGCGGAAGGCCTGACGAAAACGCGGGGGAAGCGCTTCCGGCTTGGCCTGCGGATCACGCGGGGAACGCGCCTCCGGCTGACGGTTCAGGTACTCCGGGGGGAATGGAATACCCGCCCGCCGACGGCGCGCCGTGGTCCCCGTGGGGTGGGAACCGGGGCGCGGGCCGTGGCGGGAAAAAGAAATCCCGAACGTTTATGAGAGATTACGGCCTGACGGCTATAATCCTTCGGGCGGAATGGACATGGAGGCCAGCTCTTCCAGCGGGAGCGGGAAGAGGGGCGGCTGCGCGTGGTAGGGCGGCAGCGTCTCGATGGGCAGGCCGTGCGCGTGGGCGATCATTTCGGCTACGGCGGCGGAACACATCCGGCCCTGGCAGGTGCCCATGCCCGGGCGGGCCTGCGACTTGAGCCCGTCGGGGGAGTAGCACCCGGCTTCGATGGTCCGGCGCAGCTCGCCCGCGGTCAGCTCCTCGCAGCGGCACACCACGGCGTCGTCGGCGGGCAGGAGGGCCGACGGGGAGGGCGCGAAAAAGGTTTCCATGAACGGCTGCATGGCGTCGCAGCGGTACAGCCGGAACAGCGCGGCCTTTGCCAGACGGTCACGGGTTTCCAGCGTCAGCGCGCCGAGCTCGCGGCAGATGTCGAGGGCCACGGCCTCGCCGCTGGCGATGGCGGCGTCGGCTCCGCGCACGCCCGCGCTGTCGCCCGCGACCCGGATGCCGCAGACGTTGGTCTTGCCCCATACGTCCGTCTCGGCGTGCCAGTAGCGCTGGCGGGGGTTCCACGCATGGCGGCAGCGGGCAAGGCGGGTGATGCGGGTTTCCGGGACCACGCCTTCATGCAGGAGCACGGCGGTCCCTTGCAGGGACTTGCGCTTGCCGAAGCTGGTGAAGTCCACGGTCAGCGTTTCGCCGTCCCTGCGGATGGAAATGTCATTTGCGGCGGGGTGGCAGGGCGCGCCGAAGAAGGTGCGCAGGCCCATGCCCATGCCGTGCAGCAGGTACTGCGGGCGCAGGAGCGCGCCGGGCATACGCAGCGCGGCCTTGAACAGGCTGGCGGGGCTGCCCGTCAGCGCGACGCCCGCGATGGGGATGCCGAAATGCTTCAGATGCACGACGGTCTGGAGGATGAGCGGGCCGTTGCCGCACAGCACGACCGGGCCTTCGGGCAGCATGGAGGCGGACTTGAGCAGCACGTCGGCGGCCCCGGCACCGAGCACGCCCGGCAGGGTCCAGCCCGGCAGGGGCACGGGACGCTCCATAGCGCCGGTGGCGATGAGGATCTGCCGCGCCTGCATGACGTGGCTCGTCCCCTGATGGCTGACATAGGCCCGGCCCGGGGCAAGGTGCCAGACGTTCGCCCCGCCCAGGAAGGTGGCGGGGGACTGGCGGAATTCGCGGACGAGGGCTTCGCCGCGCGCGTAATCGGCCCCGATCTGCTTGCGTTTGTCGGCGGAGGCGGAACCGGCGCTGCGGAAGATCTGGCCTCCGGGCTCGGCCTGCCGGTCAAGGACGAGGACGGAAAGCCCGTGCCGCGTGGCCTGCAACGCCGCGCTCATGCCCGCGGGCCCGGCCCCGATAATGACGATATCCCATTGCGTACGCATCACTTGTTCTCCTCTGTCCTGAAGGAAGGCGCTCCGGACTGCCGTTTCACCGACATGCCCTCCCGCACGGGGATGAGGCAGGACTGCTGGTTTGGGACGCCGTCGATCTCCATGAGGCATTCGTAACAGACGCCCATGTGACAGTACGGGCCGCGCCCGTCGTGTTTGCGGGCCGTGGTGCGGGTTTCGCCGCCCGCCCGGTCGAGGACCGCCGCCGCGACGGTCGTGCCTTCCTCAACCTGTATGGCCTCGCCTTCAAAGGTGATGGTGACCAGTGCGCGCTGGGGGGGAAAAACGGACTTGAACATGAAAAAACCTTTCTCCTGCGCTGTCGTTTCCGTGCCGGAACCGGCTGCGGCTGCTTGTCTGCGGGACATCCCGCGGCCTGCTTCCTAGGGAGGGGAATCCCTGAAGGGGAACCCCCCTTTCCGGGCGGCCTTCCGCCGTCCTTTGCCCCGGCATCGCCGCCCTTGCCCCGTTTTCCATTTTCCGCCGGAGGGGGGACGGCCTCCGGCAAGGGCCTGCCGGAAGGCGGCCTTCGCAGGGTCCGGCGGTCCGCTTTCCGGGCCGGAGCCGGGGCCCCCGGTTCAGTGCGGCGGGCTTTTCCGGCTGGCCCGCCTCGGGAGCCATGCCCGTTTCCGGGCTGCCTGCGGGACCGTTCCCGCCGTTCCGGTCAGGCCGACGGCAGCGACGGCGGGTTCATGCCGAACCGGTCGATGCACAGGGGCGCGAGATCGACCAGCGGGGTTTCGCCGCGCAGCATCTGGGATACGAGCTTGCCTGTGATGAGGGACAGGCCGATGCCGTTGCCTTCATGCCCGGCGGCCACATACACGCCCTCCACATGGGTGGGGGAGATGATGGGCTTGCCGTCCGGGGAGGCGGGGCGGACGCCCGCGTAGGCCCGGATGAGCTTCACGCCGCTGAAGGACGGGAAAAAATGCTTGGCGCGCTGCGCTATGGCCTGCATCACGGCGGGGTGGGGCGTCGTGTCCATGCCCACGAAGCGGCGGCTGCTGCCGATGAGCACCGTGCCCGCCGCGGACGGCTCAAGCACCATCGCCACGCCGAACTGCTCCATTTCCGGGGTCACGCCGGGGCGCTTCTTGCCGCTCTTGGCCGCCAGATAGCCGAATTCCGCGTAGTTCTTGCTCACAAGCCCGTCGAGGCGCTCGGTGACGAGGATCTGCCCCTGCCGGGGGCGGATCGGGACTTTCACGCCCACCATGTCGCCGAGGCCGGGGGTCCAGACGCCGGAGGCCAGCACCACTTTCTTGGTGGCGATGCTGCCGCTGCTGGTTTCCACGCTCTGCACCGCGCCGTTCCTGACGGTGATCCCGGTGACGGCGGTGCGGTTGAAGGCTTTCGCACCCTTTTGGCGGGCCAGCTCCGCGAGGCCGAAGCACAGGCGCATGGGGTTGAGCTTGGCGTCGCCGTTGAAGTTGAGGCAGGCGATGACCTTGTCGGAGACGTGCGGCTCGTGGCGGAGCAGTTCGTCGCGGTCCCAGAAGGTCACGTCCACGCCTTCGTTCTTCTTGCCCTCATAGTTGGCGAGCACGGTTTCCATGTCCCGCTCGTCGTCGACCAGCAGGCCGAGGCCTTCGGGCTCGAACTCGATGTCGCAGGGCAGCTCGCGGCTGATTTCCGGGAACATGTCCTGCCCGATCTTGCAGAACTGGCTGAAGTAGCCGGGCGCGCTGTCGTAGGTCACGGCGTGGCCGTCGCAGCGGCGGCTGGAGCCCCAGGCGTATTCGCCGCGCTCGACGAGCGCCACGTCCGCGCCGTCACGGGCGAGGTAGCAGGCGACGGCGGTCCCTACGGCTCCGCCCCCTATGACGACGATTTCCGCGTTTTCGTGTTTGTTCATCGTTCGTTCCTTTGGCCTTTCAGCGGCGGGAGGCTTGCCGGGCGGTTTCCAGCCCGGCGCGGGGGCCCTCCGGCGGCGCGCCCGGGGGCCGGGGCCTGCCGGGGCGGTCGGGGAGGGCTCCCCATTCGGGGGATTTAGGCGAAGTCGGCCTTGCCGAGCAGTTCGTCGAGCTGGGCCTTCACGCCTTCGGAAATGGGCTGGCGGGGCAGGCGGAGCGTGCCGGTGCCGAAGCCGCGCTGCTTGAGGATGTACTTCACGATCTGCCACAGCTCGCCGGTTTCCTCGGTGAGGCGGAGCAGGGGGAGGATCTGGCGGTACAGCGCGCGGGCTTCCTCAAGCTTGCCCTGATTGACGATGAGGTCGTAGAGGCGGGCGGACTGGGCCGGGGCGACGTTGGCGAGGACGCAGACCCACGCCTTCGCGCCCATGACGAAGCTCTCGTAGGCGAGGCTCTCGCAGCCGCAGAAGATCACGAGGCGGTCGGCCAGCTCGTCCACGGCGCGGGTGAGGCGCATGATGTCGCCGGTGGATTCCTTCAGGAAGCCCATGTGCGGCAGATCAGCGATTTTGTCCAGCGTTTCTGGGAGGATGTTGACGCCGCTGCTGCCGGGGTTGTTGTAGATCATCACCGGCAGGGTGACGTTTTCGGAGATGTGCTTGTAGAAGGCGTAGATTTCGTCCTGGCTGGGATGCAGGCCGGGAGGGGGGAGGATCATGACGCCGTCGGCGCCGATGGAGGCGGCGTGTTTGGCGACTTCGAGGGTGACGTCCACGTTGGTGGACACCGCGCCGATGATGACCGGAACGCGCCCCGCCACTTCCTTCATGGCGAATTCCGCGAAGGCTTTGCGTTCTTCAAGGGTCAGCGCGGAAAATTCGCCGGTCGCGCCGAGGGGGAGCAGGCCGTGCACGCCGGATTCGATGAGCCAGTTGATGTGCTTGGCGCAGGCGGCGTAGTCGATCTCGCCGTTTTCCTGAAAGTGGGTGACGGTGACGGCGAAAATGCCGTGGATCTGTTTCATGAAGAACACCTCATTGTGTTGGTTGCGGCGGATTCCGCGCGCCGGCTCCGCGATGCGGGCGGCGTCGGCCGCCGTTGTCCGTTGCGGAAGCCGGGAGCCGGAGGGCACGGATTCCGTGTTGCGTTGGTTGCTGCGGATTCTTCACTGACAGCAAGGAAAATGCCAAAACGGGACGGTTTCCCTATCGTATGAGAATCGTTTGGAAAGAGGAAACCTTTTTTGGCGGACGGCAAAACCGTGTCCGGAAAATCGCGGTTCGAGTGTTGCGTTTCGCTCCACTTTTCCCTAAAATGGCGTATGAGTGTAGCGATACACGACAGGCGGACACCGGCGCGCTACACTTGGGGCGTCCGCTCCGCCGCCGCGCCGTCCGCGTCTACGGGACGCCGCCCCGTTTCCCCCTTTCGCCCGGACTTCCGGAGGCCCCGCATGGATACCTACGAAAAACGCAATCTCCTTGAAAAAAGCTACCAATCCGCTGTCCATGAGGCGTGGAAACAATTCATCGCCAACAAGCCCATCAGGGAGAAGGACATCCCGCCGCACATCCTGCGCAGTTGGAAACTGAGCCGCGAGGCGGGCATGGACCCGTTGAACCCGCAGGTGCCGCCGGTCCTGAACAAGCGGGAACTGGCGAGCCTGTGCCGCCAGCACCAGACGCTCATCGACTCGGCCAAGCCCATCCTCGACATGCTGGAAGTCTCGATCCGCGACACCGGGTACATCGCCATCCTCGCGGTGGCCTCGGGGCACCTGCTGGCCGCCGTGGGCGACGACAACCTGCTTGTGCAGGCGCGGAGCCAATACAATATCCCCGGCGCGCAGAGGAGCATCAAGACCATTGGGGCGTCGGCGCTGTCCATGAGCATCGTGGAGCGCGCGCCCATCCAGATAACCGGCTATGAACACTATAATTGCTGGTTCCACGAGTGGAAATGCGCCTCGGCCCCCATCTTCAACGACAACGACATCCCCATCGCCTCGCTTACCATTTCGAGCCATATTTCGTGCAAGGACATCCACACGTTGACGCTCACGACCTCCTGCGCCAACTGCATCAGCATCCGGCTGCGGGAGAGCGCGCTCATCGACACGGAAAAGCGCCTCAACGCCATGCTCCAGCGCGTGCTCAATTCGCTCCCCGAGGCGGTCGTGGCCATCGACGGGAACGGCTCCATCACCCACGCGAACAACAAGGCCGCCAACTACCTGCTCCCCAAGAACGGCGTCCTTGTGGGCAAGAACATTGACGATCTGTTCCCGAAGCCCGAATTGCCGCGCGTCCGGCAGTTCATGCGGCGGGGGGTTCCGGAGACGGGGGACGTGACCATCCTGACGCACGAGGGCGAGCGGACGCACTTCTGCCGCTTCGAGCCGATCCAGCTCAGCAACGGCGACTTCGGCATGACCCTCTCCATCAGCATGAAGAGCCAGATCATCAATATTGCCAACCATGCGGGGGGCAATTACGCCAAATATTCCTTTGACGCCATCAGGGGGAAAAGCCCGGAACTCAAGGCGCAGATCGACCTTGCCCGGCGCACGGCGCGCACGGCCTCGCGCGTGCTGCTGACCGGGGAGAGCGGCACGGGCAAGGAGCTTTTCGCGCAGGCCATCCACAACAGCAGCTCGGTGTGCAAGGGGCCGTTCGTGGCGGTTTCCTGCGCGGCGATCCCGCGCGACCTCATCGAGTCCGAACTGTTCGGCTATGTGGGCGGGGCGTTCACCGGGGCCAGAAAAGGCGGCATGATCGGGAAGATGGAGCTTGCCAAGGGCGGCACGCTGTTCCTCGACGAGGTCAACAGCCTGCCCCTCGAAATGCAGGCCAAGCTGCTGCGCGCGTTGCAGCAGATGGAGATCGTGCGCATCGGTGACACCAAGCCGACGCCCGTGGACGTGCGCATCATCGCCGCGACCAACGAGGATCTCAAGGACGCCGTGGCGCAGGGGACGTTCCGGGGCGACCTGTATTTCCGGCTGAACGTCATTGAGATCGCCATCCCGCCGCTGCGCGAACGGAAAGCCGACATCGGCTATCTCGCGGGCATATTCCTCGACCGGCTCAGTCAGGCCAGCGGGCAGGGCGCGCCGGAGATTTCCGGCCCGGCGCTCAAGGCCATGCAGGACTATGCGTGGCCCGGCAACATCCGCGAGCTGGAGAACGTCTGTGAACGCGCGTGGTTGCTTTCCGGCGGCGCGGCCATCACCAAGGCGCACCTGCCCCCGCGCATCCTTGAGGCGGCGCACGGGGCGCAGCCCGGCGAGGAGCGCGGCGGGCTTGGCGAGGGCTTCGATGCCGGGGCACGGGAGGGTGCGCCGGGCGATGCGCCCGCCCGGAACGGGGGGGTCGCGTCCGGAAGCGTGGACACGGTGTATTACGAGCTTATCCGCAGCACGCTGGACGCCTGCAACGGCAACCTGAGCAAGGCGGCGGAGCAGCTCGGCGTGGCCCGCAGCACGCTGTACAGAAGGCTGCGAAAGTTTGGGATTATTGAATGAGCGAGCGGATGGGGAGAGAAGGCTGGGGAAGGGGGGAGAAGCGTGGGGCGCTCCCCCCTTTTTTCAGAAACGTTTCTCCCACCTTCCCCAGCGTCTCTTTGTCCGAGAACGCTACAGTTTGGCCGTTCCTTGTGAAAAGTGTAGCGTTGCGCTACAGGTTCCGCGTGCTCCGCTACAGATACTTTGAGCGGACAAACAGGGCTTTGTGAAAAGAGATAAGCAATTTGAACGGATAGGAGTTTGGCACCGTTATTGCTCACTGAAAGGGCATGAGAACAAGGCGCTACGCCTCTGAAAACGCCAAACCTTATACGGAGCACAAAGCCATGATGAAGCGCATCGACTATTTCATCCCCACCCGGATCGTCTTCGGCGCGGGCCGCCTGAAGGAACTCGCCACCCTTTCCCTGCCCGGCAAGAAGGCCCTCCTGTGCGTCACCGAAGACAAGCTCATGGAAAAGCTCGGCATCCAGCAGCGCGTGATCGAACTGCTCGGACAGAACGGCGTGTCCGTGGCCGTGTTCGACAAAGTCACCCCCAACCCGACCCGCACCGGCGTCATGGCGGCCGCCGCGCTCGCCAAGGAAAGCGGCTGTGACTTCGTGATCGGGCTCGGCGGCGGCAGCAGCATCGACACCGCCAAGGCCGCCTCCATCATGATGGCCAACCCCGGCGACCTGTGGGATTACGCCTCCGCCGGAAGCGGCGGGCGCAAGCCGGTCTCCGGCGCGTTCCCCGTGGTGGCGATCTCCACCACCGCCGGGACGGGCACCGAAGCCGACCCCTATGCCGTCGTGACCAATGAGGAAACCAACGAAAAGCTCGACTTCACGCTCGACGAGATCTTCCCCGCCATTTCCATCATCGACCCAGAGCTGATGCTCACCCTGCCGCACAAGCTGACCCTGTTCCAAGGCTTCGACGCGCTGTTCCACGCTTCCGAATGCTACGTGAACAACGGCAACGAGAACCGCCTCACCGAGCTTTTCGCCGTCGACGCCATCGAAAAGGTCGCCAAGCACCTGCCCATCGTCTCCGAGGACGGCTCGAACCTCGAATCCCGCAGCAACATCTCCTACGCCGCGAATATCCTGTGCGGGTTCACGCAGTCCCTCGTGTGCACCACCTCCCACCACATCATCGCGCAGGCCCTCGGCGGGTTCTTCCCCAACGTGCCGCACGGCGCGTCCCTGCTGCTCATCGCCGACGCCTACTATAAGAAGGTCTGCTCGCTGCTGCCCACGGAATTCGACGCCATCGGCGAAATCATGGGCGAAAAGGCCGACCCCGCCAAGCCCGGCTACGCCTTCGTGACCGCCCTTGCCAAGCTCATGGAGCGTACCGGCATGAACAAGCTCGCCATGTCCGACTTCAACATCAACAAGGACGACCTGCCCAAGGTGGCCCATATCGCCGCCGCCGAAGTCGGGTTCGAGTGCGACCGCTACACCGTCACGGAAGCGGACGTGGTCGAAATCCTGATGCAGTCCTACAAGTAGCCCCGTTCCCTTTCCGGGAAGCGCGCGGGGTGCCGCTCCCCGCGCGGGCGGCGGGGGCCTGGGTTTCAGCGGATGCCTCCGGCGCTCCCGGCCCCGTTCCTGTGCGGAGGGCGGCCCCTCCAATGTGAGCCAGCGGGCGGCCCGTTCCCCGCACGGGCGGCGGGCTTGCCTGAGAAGGCGGGGAAGGTGGGTTTGCAGCCGTTCCCCGCGCGGGGCGGTGGCTGTATTCGCGCTGAGGGCGTCCCGGCGGCTCTTCCGTCCCCCGCTTGGTGGTGGGACTGGAACCCCTTCCCCGTTGGTGTGTCCGATAGGCTTTGGATTTTGGGAATATGCCCGGAGCCCGTTCCCGTGTGGCGCAGGCCCGGCAGCCTTGCGGGGCGGAGAGTGGCCCGCCCCGCAAGGGGACCTTCGGGCAGGGGCGCCCCCCTCGGGCGGGGCCGCCCAGCCCGGCTGGGGCCGCTTGCCTCCGCACATGCCCGCTTCCCGAAGGCCGCCGCATCCCCAGGCGCGCGGCGGGAGGCCCGTCCATCCCCTTCCAGGGCGCCGCCATCCCCGGCGTGCCGCCTCGGGGCAACGTTTTTTTCGTGGAGCAGCCGTGAAGCTGAAGACCGTCCTTTTCGGGACAACGTATGCATTCGGTTCGATCAAGGAAGTCCTGAACAAGGCCGGTGAGTTGCGCTCCGGAGACGTGCTTGCGGGCGTCGCCGCCTCGTCCATGCGGGAGCGGGTCGCCGCCAAGCAGGTGCTCAGCGAGCTGACGCTCGGCGACCTGCGCGAAAACCCCGTGGTCCCCTACGAGGACGACGCCATCACGCGGGTCATTCAGGACGCCGTGCACACGCCGGTTTACGGGAGCATCAGGAACTGGACCGTCGCGGAGTTCCGGGAATTCCTGCTGGACGGGCGCACGTCCGCCGCGGACATCGAGCGCGTCCGCAAGGGCCTCACCTCCGAAATGGCCGCCGCCGTGTCCAAGATCATGTCCAACGCCGACCTCATCTGCGCGGCGAAGAAGATGCCCGTGGTGGTGCGCTCCAACAATACCGTGGGCCTGCCGGGGCGGTTCTCCTCGCGCCTCCAGCCCAACGACACGCGGGATGACGTTTCCTCCATTGTGGCACAGGTTTATGAGGGGCTGTCCTACGGCGCGGGCGACGCGGTCATCGGCATCAATCCGGTGACGGATACCGTGGAAAACACCAAGGCCATGCTCAACGCCCTGTGGGAGGTCATCGAGCGGCACCGGATACCCGCACAAAACTGCGTGCTCGCGCACGTGACCACCCAGATGGAGGCCATCCGGCAGGGGGCCAATGCGGGCATGATTTTTCAGAGCATCTCCGGGAGCGAGAAGGGGCTCGGCGAGTTCGGCGTGAGCGTGGGGCTGCTTGACGAGGCATATGACCTCGCCGGGCATTACTGCCAGGCCGCCGGGCCCAACGTCATGTACTTCGAGACGGGGCAGGGTTCCGCGCTGTCGGCGGACGCGCATTACGGCTGCGATCAGGTGACGATGGAGGCCCGCTGTTACGGGCTGGCCCGCCGCTACCAGCCGTTCATGGTCAACACGGTGGTCGGCTTCATCGGCCCGGAATACCTGTACAACCATCAGCAGATCATCCGCGCCGCCCTTGAGGATCACTTCATGGGCAAGCTGCACGGCCTGCCGATGGGGTGCGACTGCTGCTACACCAACCACGCCGACACCGACCAGAATTCCAACGAGAACCTGATGCTCCTGCTGGCCGTCGCCGGGGTCAATTTCATCATCTCCCTGCCGATGGGGGATGACATCATGCTGAACTATCAGACGAACTCGTTCCACGACATCGCCACGGCCCGCCAGCTGCTCAACCTGCGGCCCGCGCCGGAGTTCGAGCAATGGCTGGAGCGGCACGGCATCATGGAAAACGGTATGCTCACGGCGCGGGCCGGGGACGCCTCATTCCTCTTTTAAGGCGCGGCGTCGCCATTCGTAAGGAAAGGACATGCGGGAACAGGATGTAGAGCGTATCGCGGCGGAAGTGCTCGCCGCGCTGAGGGAAGGCGCTCCGGCCGGGGCGGATCGTCCGGCCGGCCGGGGGGATACCGGGGGGGCGGGCCTTGTCCCGTCCGCCGGGCGGGGAGGCCAGCCGGAAGCGGCGCATACCGGGATGCCCACGGCTCAGGACGAGGGCCGGGACGGGGGCGGTACGCTTCCCGATCTGGCGGGGCCGGAATTCCGCCGGGGGTGTTTCATCGCTTCACCCCATCGTCGTGACGTCATTGATGATTTCGTTTCGCACACCGGGGCGCGCATCGCCACCGGGACTGTGGGGACGCGGCCCCCGACGCGGGCCTGCCTGCGTTTCCTTGCGGATCATGCCCGCTCGAAGGGGACGGTCTTTAAAGAAGTACCTGAAGAATGGATCAGCGGGCATGGCCTGTGGAGCGTTTCCACGCTGGCGGAGGACAAGGATACCTACCTCACGCGGCCCGACCTCGGGCGGCTGCTGTCCGAGGAGTCGCTGCGGGAGCTGAAGCGCCGCTATGCCGACGCCCCGCAGGTGGTGATCGTGCTTTCGGACGGCCTGAGCACGGACGCGCTGCTCGCCAACTATGAGGAAATCCTGCCCCCGCTCCTGAACGGGCTCAAGCAGGCCGGCATCCGGGCCGGGGCCCCGCTGTTCCTGCGGCACGGCAGGGTGAAGGCCGAAGACCGCATCGGCGAGGCCGTGGGCTGCGACGTGGTGGTCATGCTCGTGGGCGAGAGGCCGGGGCTTGGGCAGTCGGAAAGCATGAGCTGCTACGCGGTCTACCGCCCCACGGCGGACACGCTCGAATCCGACCGCTCGGTGCTTTCGAACATCCACAGGGAAGGGACGCCGCCTGTGGAAGCCGCCGCCGTCATTGTGGATCTTGTCCGGGACATGCTGCATTGGAAGGCCAGCGGCATCAAGCTGAACAGGCGTCAGGCCGGGGACGCGGGCGCATGACGCCGTCCGCAGGCCGGGATGCCGGGACGGGAAAGGGGGAAGCCCATGCCCAATGAGACGAATACCGGGACGCGCGCCTATGTGCCGGGGAAGCAGGTGACGGTGGCGCACCTCATCGCGCACCCCGCGCCGGAAATCTGCGAAAAGGCCGGGATTCCCGACGTGGACGCCATCGGCATCCTCACCCTGACGCCGGGCGAGACGGCGATCATCGCCGGGGATATGGCGGTGCGTTCGGCGGACGTGAACGTGGCCTTCCTCGACCGCTTTTCCGGCACGCTGATCCTGTACGGATCCGTGGGCGCGGTGGAGCAGGCCCTCACGCAGGTCAACGACATGCTCAACCGGCTGCTGCAATTCACCATTTGCCCCGTCACCCGGCACTGACGCCGGGCAGCGCTGGGCCCGCCCCCGTTCCGGAGTGGGTTCGGGCGGGGCGATGCCAGCAGAGCGATACGTTGCGTGCCTCCCGCCTTCCGGGGTGGGGGACGCCATGCCGCTTTCAATCCGGAAGCGGGGGGCATCGCTTATCTGCGGGCCCGGCGCGCTGAGGCCGCTGGAGCCGCTGGGGGCGGCCTTACGCCGATGCTGAAGGGGAGAGGCCGCTACGGAGGAAATCATGCCCAAACGCTGGAAATGTCTGCTTGCCGGGCCGCCCGAGGCCGGGAAGAGCACGCTCTGCGCCGCGCTTCTGGAGCCCGGTTCCGAAAGGCGGGTCATCAAGACGCAATCGCCCGTATTCCATAAAGATCTGATGGTAGACCTGCCCGGCGAGTACATCACCTACCCGCAGCGCCGCACGGCGTTCCTTGTGGCGGCTGAGGACGTGCGGGCCATCCTGTACGTGCAGTCCGCCACGGCGGAGCCCGCCCATGTCCCTCCGGGGCTGCTGCAAACCGTGCCGAACCTCCTCATCGCCGGGATCATCAGCAAAATCGACCATCCCGGCGCGGACATCCCGCGTGCCGAGCGGGGGCTGGCGCGCATGGGCCTGCGGGGGCCGTTCTTCACGGTGTCGGCATTCCGGCCCGAAACGCTGGAGCCGCTGCGCCGCTGGCTTGGAGAGAACGATCTCGTCCCGTGCGCCGGAACCGGGAAAGGCGCCTGAGCTGGAGGAAAGCCTTGTAAGGAAGGCCTGTTGGAAAGGCTCTCGAAGGGGTCCGGGCTGGACGGACGGCAGCGGGGCGGGATTTTTTTGCCACGGGGCGAAAAAAAGCTTGCCATTCCCGCATGGTAAGCGTAGGACTCTTTCCACACGACGCGGGGTGGAGCAGCATGGTAGCTCGTCGGGCTCATAACCCGAAGGCCGTAGGTTCAAATCCTGCCCCCGCAACCACAACGACATGAAGAAGCCCAAGGACAATCTCCTTGGGCTTTTTTTGTTGTGCGTGCGGTATGCCCGACGTGGGGCATCGGCGGCTGGCGGAAAAACTGTCCCGCCCTTGGCCCTGATGAATGCCCGCCGTGGGGCATGGCGGCTGGAACGGCAGGCTGTCCATCGCCGACGCCGCGTAGGGGAATGGCGGCCTGCCCGTGCCGTCGGGCCTGCGTGGAACGGGGCGGGGATTTCGGAGCGGGACCGGTCCTCCACGTGAAAAGGGCCCCGCTTTCCCTGGCAGGGACGCGCTATACCACAGGCCGCGCGCCGCCCGGCTGCCCGTACGGCGTACGGCGTCCGCCCGGAGGATAGGGGCGTGCCCGTGCGAAGCCCGATGCGGCATCCGCAACATGCCTCGCGGCGGGGGCTGAGGCGGCCCGTGCCGCGGCCTTTCCGTCTTGCTTGGCCCGGAGGAGGGCGTACCGGTCGATCAGCCGGGCACTTACCCATGCGGCGCAGTCGGTGATTTTTTCAGGTTCGACGGCGAATTCAGACCCGCCGAGCACGATGCCGAAGCGCTCGCGCAACAGCTTTTCCACCGCTTCGGGCACGTTGCACATCCGGTCGAAATCGAAATACCGGGCGCAGGTGGCGCATACGCGGGGCTCCTCAGCCGGTTCCGCCTCATAAGGGTTACGCATGGCATCCTCCTTGGATTGTTAAGGAAACCTGACGGGGACAAAAAGCCCCGGTCCCGGGGCTTCCCGTGCTAGGGGCGGCGGAGGCGTTTTGCGCACTCCGGGCATCTGCGGGCCAGTTCGGCGGCGTTGGCTCCGGCATCTATCCCCGTGCCCGTGCGCCCGTACCGCCGCGCCAGCGTTTCGCACTCGGCCTCATCCAGCGGCGACGCGTGCCTGTAGCCGCGCCGCTCCATTTCGAGCACAAGCTCCTCGTGCCGCCGGAACATGCGCCGGGGGTCCACCAGCTTCCCGGCGAGGAACCCGTCAATGTTTTTCCCGCGCCGTAAGCTTCCGAGAAGCATATGTAATTCAACATGTTCGCCCAGTAGGTGCTTACGGCACATCGTTTCCGGGGGAAGCATCCACATTCGCATAGCCGTACTCCTTTGCCGGGAGTCTAGCGGGCGGGGCGCTTCCATACAATGAGACTTGTGCGGGCTTGCGGCGCTTGGGCTGTGCCTTTGCATCCGCCATTCCGCCGGACAGGAACCGGGTTGCGCCGCCGTTTTCCCCTGTGCGGCCTCCGTCCGTTTCGCGGCGGGAAGGCTGCCCATGTGGGCGGGGCACTGACGTAACCCGGGAGCCGGGAACCTTGAGCCCGGTGGAGGACGGGCCCTTCCCTGCACTCCGCGGGATTACGTCGGCAGCGGGCTTTCAGCTCCGTGCCGTGAAGAGAGCGTTCCATATATAGAGTATCAAGTCAAGATAAAATTCCATATATGAGATTAAAAACCGTCGTATGGATTCCAAACACAGCATTATGTATGGGAATCCATTTCCCAACCATGCGAAAAAAGATCAGAAGAAGGCGATAAGAAGGAATCACAGCCCGGTTTGGTGGGAAAGCCCGGAAAGGGGCGGCCGTGGACGGGGGAGGCGTAGGGGCATGGCCGACCGGAAAGGCCTGATGGTACGGTTTTCCTAAAGGAAAGGCGTGGGGACGGCGGGGAATCCTCTGTCATGAAGGTAGGAAAGCGGAGGGGGAGGAGGCAGGGGGCGGCAAAGAGTGCCCCGCTATCCTAGAGAGGGAGGGAAAAAGGAGGGCGTGCCCGCACTGGGCTGTGCCGGGAGGCGGCCCGTGCCTCCGAGGAGCCTTGCGCGGGCCGCATTCCGGGATATGTGTAGGTTGGCGGGGGCTGCAAAGGGGAGGGGGGGAACTCCTCCTGTGAGCCGGGATAGGCGTGTGGCGGGTGCTTTCCCGCTGGAAGGGGCAGCCCTCAGACGACCCGCCCGAACCAGCGTACCCTCCCGTAGACACGGAAGGTTTCGAGATCCGGGCCTTCGACCACGATGTCGGAGAAATCGCGGTTTTCCGACTTGAGCAGCCAGCCGCGCGGGGTGCGCTGGACGCGCTTGACGAGCAGCTCCTCCCCGAAGCCCACGAGGAAGATGTCCCCGTCCCGCAGCTCCTTGACGGACTGATCGACGAGGATGGTGTCCTTATGGCGGATCATCGGCTCCATGCTGTGCCCGATGACGTCCAGCATGACGGATTCCTTGGCGTGGACGCCCACCCTGCGCAGGAAGTCGTCGCGGAAGGCATACATCCCCAGAACCTCGTCCGAAGTGATGAGCGACGATCCGGCCCCGGCTTGGGCCACGACCTTGGGGATCAGGGTATAGCCTTCCATCCGCTCGTCAGGGAATACGATTTTTCCGCCGAGCTGGGAAATCCAGTCCAGCAGCTTGTCGGCTCCGGGAGGCGATCCGCCCTTGAGCACACGGAAAAACGTCGAGGCCGGGGCTCCCACCGTCTTGCCCAGATTGGTGATCCCGCCCGCCTTTTCCGCCTTTTTGTTCAGCCATTCTATGGCCTTTTCATAATCGGTCTTCATCCCGGAACCGTAGCAAGTTTTTTCATATATGGGAAGATTCCCATGTGGCATTTTTTTGTTGCCATTTATTTTCATATATGGAATTATCCATTCCGTACATGGGATAGGGCGCGCTTTCGTGAACCGGCCCGAGGCTGTGCCCCGGCGCTCGGCACCCCTTGCCCGGCCCAATCAGGGGCGAGGCCGGCATCATCGGCGCGCCGTTGCCGCTTCGCCGGCGTTTCATCGTGCGGGGCAAGGGAGCGGAAAAGTTGAAGGAACACTTGAGGTTTAGGGGGGGGACGGCAGGGCCGCCCCGGACGCCATACGGGAGGAAAGGTGATGAAATACCGTAAGATATCGCCGTGCATCTGGAACGACGCCAAAGTCCGTGAGCTTTCCGACAAGGGCAAGCTCGCGCTGCTGTTCCTGCTGACGCACCCGCACATGACCCCGCTCGGCGCGATCCGGGCGAACGCCCCCGGCCTCGCCTGTGAGCTCGGGTGGTCCGAAAAGGTGTTCCGGAAGGCGTTCGGGGAAGTCCTCGCGCTCGGCATCGCCAAGGAGGACGCCAAGGCCCCGCTCGTATGGTTCCCGAACTTCCTCCGCCACAACATGCCGGAATCGCCCAATGTTGTGCGCTCGTGGGTGGGGGCCTTCAGGGACTTGCCGGAATCCCCGCTGAAGGGGGCCATGCTGGAGCGCACGGGTGAGGCCGTCCGGACGCTTGGGGAGGGGTTCCGCAGCGCGTTCGCCGAGGCGTTCCCCGGCGTGTTGGGCCGGGCCGCGCCCGGCGTTTCCGCCAGCCGTCCCGGAAATCTTGCCGGGGCTCCTTCCGAAGCCTTGCCCATACCCTTCGGGGAAGCCTTTCCGGAGGGTATGCCCAATCAGGAACAGGAGCAGGAACAGCGGCGGAAGGGGGGAAGGGGCACGCGCGCGGGCTGTGCGATCCGGGATGGGGGGGCTGTGGCTTTCCCGTCTGGCGGGCGCGGGGCTCCGGGCGGGGCCTTCGCTTGCGCCGGAAGCGTTTCGCCGGACGGAAGCCCGCGGGATGGGGCCCCTGCGGACGGGCGCTTGCCGGGGGAATATCCATCGGGAGAACGCCCACAGGGGGGAGGCGTTGCGGCGGGGATGCCCCTGCCCGGCGGACGGCTTCCTTGCGGGGCGCGGGGGGCGGCGCGCTCGGCTTCGTATCCGCTCCCGCATCAGGCCCCGTACCCGGCTGGGCATCCGGCAGGACTCCGGGCTGGGCATCCGGCGCCCCAAAGGGCGGAGCGGCCTTTCCCCTCGTCGGGCTCCTTTCCGGGCGGGCCTCTCCTGGAAGGGCACCCGCAGCGGGAGGGGTTCCTGTCCTGCTGGTCGGCGTATCCCGTGCAGCAGGGGCGGGAGGACGCATGGCGCGAGTGGCTGCGGCTTTGGGAGCGCCGGGCGCTTCCCGAACCCTGCGCCGTGCGGGAGGCCATCCGGCTCATGCTGGCCGAGGACACGCGCTGGAGGCGGGGCAAGATCCCCAAGATGGCGAAATGGCTGGCCGGGATGGGCTGGAATGACCGCCCGTTCGTGGAGCCGGAGGGATGCGCGGGGGCCGGGCGTCCGCGTGTCGGCACGGCGGCGCGGCGGGCGCAGGACAACGACGACATGGCGAAAATGCTTTTGCAGGTGCGGAGGGCTCATGCACAATCTGGACTTTATGCTTCAAACGCTGGTCAATCTGGCGCTGCACTACCCGCAGGCGGGCAGGACGCCCGCGCAGCTGCGGATTCTGGCGGAGGACTGGGCGGAGGATCTTGCGGCGTTCCCGCGTGACATCGTGGAGCGGGCGGTAAAGGCACATCGCCGCGAATCCCCGTATTTCCCTACGGTTGCGGATATATGGCGGCGTTGCGAGGCATTGCGCCGGGGGCTTGAGGCGCGCCGGGAGGCGGAGCGGGCCCTGCCGGGGAGGACGCTGACGCGGGACGAGCAGATCGCCCTGAATACGGACTGGTGCGCCAAAATCCTTGCGAACCTGCGGGGGAAGATGGAGCGCGGGAAACGGGGAGGCTGCGGACGCGCGGGGTGACGCGCCTGCGCGTGCGGGGCCTTTCCGGGCGGGCAAGCGCGCGGCGGCGCGGTGGCGGAAGGCCGTGGGACGCGGGGGCTGGGGGGTGCGGGGCACGGCGCGGGATGGAGCGGGCTCCGGGGGCTGCCGGAGCCCTGCGGAACGGGGAAGCGGAATACGGAAACAAAAAGGAGGCGTGATGGGCGAGCTTTGGGTGAATTATGCGGAACTGGCTGATGCCATTGGCGAAGACGGGGCGGAAAAGCTGTGCCGCGCCGTGGGCGGGGTGTCCACGTACATTCCGCGCACGCAGCCGGAAGGCTCTCCGCTCTGCGGGGTCATCGGCATGGAACGGATGAGGCGGCTGTGCTCGGCGTTCGGCGGGTTGCGGGTGACGCTGCCCAACAGGAGGCGCAGCGAGCCCTCCAAGGTACGGATCGCGCGCCTGCTGGAATCCGGCAAGGCGCCGGGGGCCGTCGCCCTCGAAATCGGCGTCACGGAACGGTATGTGCGCATGATTGCAAGCCGCTGCAAGATCGGGAGCGGCGGAAGCGGCGGGCGGGGTTCGGTATGCCGCCCGGACTGAGAAGGGGAAGGGCGCGCCCCGCTTTGTCCGCCGCCCGCTTCAATCCGAGCCCCTTCCGGCAGGCACGGCTTGCCGGGTTGGGAGGGGGCGGTTCGGGGCTTCGCAAAGACCCGTGCGCGGGGTGTGGGAGGTTTCCGCCGCAACCCTGGAAACGTCGCAAGGCAGCCTGTTGCCCGAGGCGCGGGGAGGTGCCCCTTTCTTTTTTCTTGCCGATCCACGGCGTGGGGCGAGCTTCCCGCGGGCCTGAACCTGAGGCTCCCCGGGGGCTCCTGAGCTGGCGTGGGGCGTACGTTTGGGGGCGTGGGGCGGGGCTCCGCCGGAAACTGTTCAGGGTGTGGCTTCCGGGCCGGACGCGCCAAGGTGGGGGGAGGAGGTTCCTATGGCTGGTTTTACCTTGCGTCATTTTTCCCCGGTCGAATTCCGCTGCAAGTGCGGGTGCGGCGCGGGCATGGAAAAAATGGACGCCGATCTGCTGCATCTGCTCGACGAGGCCCGCGATCTGGCGGGCACGCCGTTTTCGCTGACGTCCGCCTACCGTTGCCCCAAGCACAACAAGGCCGTAGGGGGCGTGCCCACGTCCGCCCACACGCGCGGGTATGCCGTGGACATCCGCTGTGTGGATTCCCATTCCCGTTTCGTGATCCTTCAAGCGTTGCTTGAAGTTGGTTTCCGGCGCATCGAGCTGGCCCCGACGTGGATCCATGTGGACAACGACCCGGACAAGCCGCGCGACGTGGCCTTTTACCGGCATGGGGGCGCATACTGATGGAAACGGCTGTGATTGATTTCCTTTTTTCGGCACTGGCCCAGCTCGCCGCCCAGTATCCCGACGCGGCGTGGCTTGCCGTCGCCCTGAGCGCGGTCATGACCGTCTGCGGGCTGTGCGCGGTGGCTACCGTCTGGATGCCCGTGCCCAAGGGAACGGCGGGGCCGTATGCCGCCGTGTACCGCTGGGCCCATGCCTTTGCCGCGCATTTCGGGCAGAACCGGGGCGCGGTGGCGGACGGCAGATCCGAAACCGTGCAGGCCGAAGTCAAAGCCGTGACGGGGAAGTGATGCGCGGGCCGTCGTATCCCCCAAGCGGCTCTCCGGGCGGCAAGGCCCGCGGCTGGCGGCAATCCCGGAGTTGGCGCGTGCCCGCCGTGGGGCGGCTGATGGCGCTGTTGTGCGCGCTGCTGCCGGGGGCGTGCGGCTGCGCCCAGTGGACGGGGCTGGCCTTGGCGGACGCCACCGCTCCGGAAGGCCCGGCACGTCCGGCCTGCACGTTCCCGGCCTCCGCATCGGAGTGGGGTATGCCGGCCCCGCTCTCAGATACATTGGAGGGGATTATGCCGGAACCGGACCCGCTTCCGGGCATTTTGGCCCATACACCGGACCCGCCCTTGCCTTCTGCGGGGGCGTTCCCGGAGCCGTCTCAGCCTTGCGTGGCGGGCTCTGCGGAGGGGCTGCCGTTCGTATGGGGAACCGTCTCCCCGGCAAGCCCCTGTTCCGGCGGGGAAGGGCTGGGCTTGGCGCGGGAAGCGGGCCCGGAGGCCCCGTATTCGGGGCGGCGGGCGCATCCCGTGCCCGGTTCCGGCGGGTGGGGGCTGCGGTTCAAGGGGATGGAGGCGGCGCGGTGAGCGAAGAAGAGAACATCCGGCTTGTCCGCGAGATCGGGGAAGTGAAGGCCGAGCTTTCCGGGCTCAAGGCCGAGGTCGCGGGCACGAACCAGCGCCTCGACGACATCGTGATCACCCAGCTCAAGGATCACGGCAAGCGGCTGGCCATGCAGGATATCCGCATCAGCTCCCTTGAGCAGGCCGAGAACAGGCGGGCGGGGGGGATTTCCGCGCTCGCGGCGCTCGCCACGGTCGCCGGAAGCGTCGGGGCGCTGCTCATGAAGGTCTTCGGCTGATCTCCGGCGTCCCGCATCCGGCACCCCCTCATCCCCGTCTGGAGGGGCCCTGCAAGCGCTTGAGGCCGAGGCGCAGCTCCGGCACCCTCCCGTCCGTGGGGACCCTTTCCCACCCGTGGGGCGTCCTTACGATCAACATGGACAGCTATGGAATGGATACCCCCTTTCCCGTCCGCGGGGCGTTCCCATAGCCCGATCCGATAAGCTTCCCTACGCACGCCCTTTCCCACCCGTAGGGAGGCGTTCCGGCCTCTCATTTGGCCCTCTACGGACAGGTTGCCCCTTTCCCGCCCGTAGGGAGGCGCTCCGGCTTTCACCCGTGCCTTCATCCCTTTCCCCTTGCCCAGCCCCCTGTTTCGATGCCCTTCTCCGGGGGCGGTTTTCCGCCGCAAACGGTTTCCCGCGGCCCGGCGTTTTCGGCTTTTTCCGTCCGCCGGAACTTGTTCAGGGTGCGCTTTTGGGGCGTTGCGCCGCATTGTGGGGACAGCCTCCCGATGGGGAGGCCCCTCGCCGCACAGGGGCAGGTCGATCGGCGCATAAAGCCGGGCCCTGATGACAGGGGGCCCCTCGCCGCAAGGGGGAGGGGCGCTCCGGAATGCGGAGGCCCCGGATCACAAAAGGAGCGTTCATGAACACTAGCGCTACAGGCGGCTTCCTTCAGCCCGAACCCGGTCTGGCCCGTTCGGACATCGAGCGGCTGATCGGGGACGTGATCGCGGGCATCACCGGGCTTCCCCGGGATCTCGTCCGCGAACGGATCGCCGTGCCTCAGGCCGATCCGGAAACCGGGGCCACGTGGTGCTCGTTCGGCATCACGAAGCGTTCCGAATCCAAATCGCAGGTGCGGCATTACGAAACCGAGGACGGGCAGGGCATGAGCCGCGTGCTCACCCTTGAGACGCTGACGGTCCCGGCCAGCTTCTTCGGCCCCGCCTGCGAGGACATGGCCCTGAAACTGAAGGCGGGGCTTCACATTTCCCAGAACCGCGAACCGCTCTGGCACGCCAACATCGCGCTGGTGCAGGCAGGGGACGTGATCACGCCCCCGGCTTCCTCCGCGTCCGGCGTGCCCGACGATCGGCGCTGGAGCGGGCGGGCGGATCTGACGCTGACCTTCCGGCGGGGGCCCTCGTCCCCGCAGGGCAAGGCGGCGGAAGGCACTGTGGCAATCACCCATGCGGAACAGCCCGATTGCGGCATCCGCGGCAACTGACAGGAGTTTTATCATGGCACGAGCTCTGAGCGTGGACCGCGTCGTCCGCGTCGGCATCAATCTCCAGCCGATGGCGGCGGCCCGGCGCAATTTCGGCACGCTGCTCATCATCGGCGCTTCCGGCGTCATCGACATGGAGGAACGCCTCCGCGCCTATACCGGCATCGACGGCGTGGCCGCCGACTTCGGCATGGACGCCCCGGAATACCGGGCCGCCGAACTCTATTTCTCCCAGTCCCCCCGCCCCGCGCAGCTCTGCGTGGGACGCTGGGGCAAAACCCCCACCCCCGCCATCCTCAAGGGCGGCATCCTTTCCGACGGCGAGGCCGACGCTTCCGCGTGGGCTTCCATTAAGGACGGCAGCTTCGCCGTTTCCGTGGGCGGCGTCTCCAAGGGCATCACCGGCCTCGACTTCTCCGGCGCGACCAACATGAACGGCGTCGCCGCCGTCGTCAGCGCCGTCCTCGCCTCCGCCGGGGCTTCCTGCGCGTGGGACGGGCAGCGCTTCGCCATGAAGACCAGCACGCTGGGCGCTTCCGCCGGGATCGGCTATCTGGCCCCGCTGTCCGAGCCCGCCGGGACCGACATCTCCGCCATGCTGCGCATGACCGCCTCCACCGGCCTGCCCCCGGTCGCGGGCACCGACGGCGAAACCGCCAAGGAAGCCGTGGCCGCGCTGGCCGACAAGTCCGGCGACTGGTACGGCTGCGTCTTTGCCGACGAGGGCCTGGCCGTCGAGGATCACCTTGACGTGGCCGCCTTTGTCGAAGCCTCCGCCAAGGCCCGCATCTACGGCGTCACCGTCACCGACAGCCGCGCGCTGGACGCCGGATACGCCGAGGACGCCGCCAGCAAGCTCAAGGAGCTGGCCCGCAAGCGCACCATCGTGGCCTACAGCCGCAATCCCTACGCCATCGTCTCCGCGCTCGGCCGCGCCTTCACCGTGAACTTCTCGGCCAACCGCAGCACCATCACCCTGAAGTTCAAGCAGCTTCCCGGCGTCGCCGCCGAGGGCCTCACCGAAACGCAGGCGAAAGCCCTCGAAGCCAAGCGCTGCAACGTGTTCGCCGCCTACGACAACGAAACCGCCATCTTCCAGGAAGGCGTGATGTCCGGCCCGGCCTACTTCGACGAGATCCACGGCCTCGACTGGCTTCAGAACGCCATCCAGTCCGAAACCTGGAACCTGCTCTACCAGTCCAAGACCAAGATCCCCCAGACCGACGCGGGTGCCAACCAGATCATCACCTGCATCGAGGCCGTGCTCGGCGAAGCCGTGAACAACGGCCTTGTGGCTCCGGGCACGTGGAACGCCGACGGTTTCGGCCTGCTGGAACGCGGCGATTATCTCGACAAGGGCTACTACGTATACACGACCCCCGTGGCCGAACAGGCGCAGTCCGAGCGCGAGCAGCGCAAGTGCCCGCCCATCCAGATCGCCGCCAAGCTTGCCGGGGCCATCCATTTCGTCGACGTGCAGATCGACGTCAACCGCTGATTGAGGACGGAAAACCATGGGACATTCGTATAGCTTTCTCGATGTGCAGGCTTCCATCTACGGGCCGGGCGGCAACGTCTCCCTCGCCGGAGACGAGGCCGGGGTCGAACAGGGCGGCATCACCGTCACGCCCGCCGGCGAGCGGAGCAAGATGACCGTCGGGGCCGACGGCTCCGTGATGCACAGCCTGCTCGGCGACAAATCCGGCACCGTGTCGGTCAAGCTGCTCAAGACCTCCAGCGTCAACGCGGCGCTCCAGATCATGTACAACCTCCAGACCACCACCGGCGCCCAGCACGGCATGAACACCATCGTCATCCGCGACGTTGCGCGCGGCGACGTGATCACCTGCCAGAACTGCGCCTTTGCCAAGCAGCCCGCCATCACCTACGGCACCGATGCCGGGGCTGTGGAGTGGACGTTCAACGCCGGGTCCATTTCCTTCCTGCTGGGGATGTAGCCATGCAGTTCACCATCAAGGACAAGACCTTCGATTCCGGCAGGCTGAACGCCTTCCAGCAGCTCCATGTGGTGCGGCGTCTGGCCCCGGTGACCGAGCGGCTCGTGGCCCTCGCCGGAAGCGCGGGCGACCCCGAAGCCTTCCTCGGCCCGCTGGCCCGCACCGTGGGCGAGCTGCCCGACGCCGATGTGGACTACATCCTGAACGCCTGCCTCGACGTGACGCAGATCCGGCAGGATACGGGCGGTTTCGCCAGGCTGCGCGTGAACGGCGTGGTCATGTTCCCGCTGGATCTGACCATGCTGCTCGGCATCGCGGCGCATGTCCTGAAAGACAACCTGTCCGGTTTTTTCGCAGACCTCCCCTCGGTTTTGAACCGTGCGGGGAAGGCTGCGGAATCCGATGGGTAACGCTCCCCGATGGGCAGGACTGGCTGATGAGGCCGGTCCTGCGGGGGCTGTGCCGGTATGAGGGCCTCAAGGACGGCACGCTTTCGCTTGAGGACGTGGCGCTCATGAACGACGCCCTGACCGTGCAGGAAGAGAACGAACGCCGCTTTATGGCGGCGAAAGAAAAGGAACGTGCGTGATGGCTGTAGCCGGAGAGCAGATACTCACCAGACTGGGGTTTGAGGTCGACGGGATCTCGCTCAAGTCCTCCTTGGAGAAGGCCGCGGCGTTCGGCTCCGCTCTCCGGCGGGCCTTTGCCGACGCGTCCGCCGCGTTCGTCGGGGTCGCCAAGGGGGAGGCCGAGGTCGCCGCGCAGGCGGACGCGCTCGGCGTTTCCGTGGAGCGGTTCGCGGAATGGCGGTTCATCGCGGAACAGACGGGCGCTTCGTCGGACGCGCTCGGGGCCTCCCTCAAGGCCATGCTCGCCAACAATCCGGGTTTGTCCGACGCGGCCTCGGAACTGGAGCGCGCGGGCGGGGCTATGCGGGAGATGGGCGATGCCCAGCGCGAGGCGTATGCGCGGGGGCTGGGCATCGATCCTTCCCTCATCCCCATGCTCACGCAGGACGTTTCCGGGCTGCGCGACATGTTCCGGTCGCTCTACGCCACGGCGGGGACGGACGCCGCGAAAGCCGCCGAGGACGGCAAGGGCTTCCTTGACGGCATGGCGCGGCTGGCGGGCCTGTGCGACCTGCTGGCGAAGACGGTGGCGCTTTCGCTGCTGGGCACGGCCCGGAGCGGCATCGAGGCGCTCGGGGATGCGTTCGTGGCGCATTTCGACGACATCCGGCGCGTGCTGGAGCTTGTGGTCGCGCTTGCCTCCGCCGCCGCCCCGGTCATCGGCGCGGCGCTCGGCCTGCTCGTCTCGTGGGGCGGGCAGCTCGCGGGCCTGCTCGGGACGCTGGACGCGGATCTCGTCGCCGGGATCGGCAAGGGGATCGCGGCCTTCATGACCCTGCGCGGGGCCGTGGGCGCGGCGATCATCGGGTTCGCCAACCTCAAGGAGGCGTGGACGCTGCTGACGGCGGCCTTTTCCGCCAACCCCTGCCTCCTCGCCATCGGAGCCGCCGTGACGCTCGCGGTGGTCGTCATGGACAACTGGGACGCGGTCAAGGCGTTCCTCCTCGGCGTCTGGGACGCCGTGGCGTCCGGCGTGCGGGCCGCCGTGGGCGCGGTGGCGTCGGCCTTCGATAACGCAGTAAACTTCGCAACAGGGGCGGGGTCCGCCATTGCCGGGGCTGTCGGCCCGGCCGTCTCCTCCGCAATGGGCTTCGTCGGCGCGGCTGTTTCCGGCGCGGCGGATCTGCTTGCCTCGGCGTTCGTCGGCGCGGCGGACGTGGTGTCCGGCCTGTTCTCGGGCATGGGCGCGGCGATCGGGATTGCCTTGCAGGGGATCATGGACGGCTTCCGGCTCCTCGGCGGGCTCGCCGCCGCGATCTTCTCCGGGGATCTTTCCGGCGCGCTGGATGCGGGGATCGGGCTGTTCCGGAACTTCGGGGAAACGGCCCTCGGCGTCTTCCCGGCGCTCGGGGAAGGCATCCTCGGCGGCCTGTCCTCCCTGTGGGGCAGGGTCACGGAGGCGTTCCCGGACTTCGGCGCGTGGGCGTCGGGCGTTGCGGAATCCGTGGGTTCGGCCTTCTCCGGTGCGGCTGAAGCCGTGGCCCCGGCGGTTTCCGGTTTAGCGGAAGCGGCGGTTTCGGCTTTCGGAGGCGTCGCGGACACGCTGGGCACAGCCTTCGGGGACGTCGCTGGCGCGGCGTCCTCGGCCTTCTCCGGTGCGCTGGATATGGTGGGGCCCGCGGCTTCGGAAGCCGCTGATCGGCTTTCTTCGGCGCTGTCCGGCGCGGTGGCGTTCGTATCCGGCCGGTTCCCGAGCCTCGGCGCGGCGGCTGAGGCCGTGGGGCAGGGGCTCGCCAGCGAGTTCCAGAGCATCCGCGATCTCGTGGCCTCCGTGTTCTCGGGGGATCTTTCCGGCGCGCTGGATGCGGCGCTCGGGCTGTTCTCGGGCTTCCGGGAAACGGCTTTCGCCATTTTCGCGGCGCTCGGGGAAGCCGTGCTCGGCGTGTTCGCCTTCGTGTGGGGACAGGTCACGGCGTCCTTCCCGGACTTCGGCGCGTGGGCGGCAAGCTCGGCTTCGGCGGTTGCCGGGGCGTTCGGCAAGGCCCTCGGCTGGGTGCGGGAAAAGCTCTACGGGCTCGTCGACATGCTTCCCGACTGGGCGCTGGAAAAGCTCGGCTGGAAGCGGCTCCCCGATGCGGGCGCGGAGGACGGTATGCCCGGATTCCGCGCTCCGTACGCCCACGGAGGGCAGAGCGTCCCCGCCGGGAACGGCGGTTCCGGATACGGCGGCCCTTCCTTTGGGAACGGTTCCTCCGGGAATGACCGGGGGGCGGGTTCCGCTGCGGGCGCTTCCTCCGGCGGCGCTTGGGGAGCGGGTTCTGTGGGCGGCACGCCTTCGGATGGCGCTTTCGCAGGCGCTCCTGCGGGAGGCTTCGGGGCGGGCGGTTTTGGGGCGGACGGCTCCGGCGGTCCATTCTTCCCGGGTGCTTCCGGCGGCTCCTTCGGGGGCGCTCCGGGAAGCTCCGGACAGGGAAGGGCGCCGGGTGGCGGCTCCTCCCGCGCGGGCCTTTTCGGGCCCGGCTTCGGGACGCAGCCGTTCTTCTCCCCCTCCACGGAAGCCTACCTGATGGCCGCCCCGTGGCAGTCGGCGGCGATGGCCTCCGCCGGCAGTGCGGTTTCGCTGGAATCCAGAACGGAAATCAACGTCAGCGGCGCAAGCTCGCCGGATGAGGTGGCCCGCCGCGTCGCCGTGGAACAGGACAACATCAACGCGGATCTGATCCGCTACGCACAGGGGGCCGCCCGATGAACTGGCTGACCCAACCGCTGGAACGCGTTTTCCTGCGCCCGCTGCGCAGCCTCGGCGGGCTCTCCTTCGACGTGGTCGTTTCCGAGGAGCACGAGGACACCCTGACCATCGCCAAGCATCCCGTGGAGCAGGGCGCGAACATCAGCGATCACGCCTACCGCAACCCGTGCAAGGTGGTCATCAAGGGCGCGTCGTCGGAGAGCACCTACGGCCTGCCGGTCTGGGACTCCTACAACGTCACGCTCTACAACGCGCTGCTGGCGCTGCAAAACGCCCGCGAGCCCTTCGACATCGTTACGGGCAAGCGCAAGTACAGCAACATGCTGCTGGAGAAGCTGACCGTGACCACCACCCCGGACTCCGAGCACGCGCTCATGGTGACGGCGGAGTGCCGCGAGGTGATCATCGTGAGGACGCAGGTGATGGCGGTCCCGGCCGAACCCGGCAGGCACCGGAACCCCGCCAAGACCGGCGGGACGGCGAACAAGGGCCAGAAGCAGGCCGTCCCCGTGAGGTGACGTGCTGCATGGACTTGAAGATACAAGCAAAGTGAGTGCGACAATGCGTTATGTCATTCCCCTGACCCCTGAGCCGCAGCGGTTCAGCATCGTTCTGGCGGGCCGCGAGCTGCTGCTTGCCGTCCGCTGGATGGACGCGCCCGAAGGCGGCTGGCTGCTCGACATGGCCGACGCCGAGGGCGTCCCCCTCGTTTCCGGCATCCCGCTGGTGGCGGGGTGCGACCTGCTTGAGCCGTATGCGTATCTGGGGCTCGGGGGCGCGCTCCTGCTCTCGGGGGACGAGCCGCCCTCCCCGGATACGCTCGGGCGGGGCGTGGACCTGCTGTTCGAGGTGGCTGATCATGGCTGAGGCAACAAGCCGTAGCGGGGAACGCCGCGATGAGGGCCGCCAGTGGCTGCGCCGGTGCTCGCTGCTCGTCGGGCCCAAGGAGGGCGGCGCGCTGGAGCTTGGGGAACTGCGCGTTGCCTTCACCGTCAAGGTGAGCGAGCAGGAAACCCCCAACAGCGCCTCGATCAGGGTCTACAACCTCTCCGAGGCCACAGCCGGGCGGATCCGCAAGGAATTTACCCGCGTCATCCTTCAGGCCGGGTATCAGGGCAACTGTTCCGTCATCTTCGACGGGAACATCACCAAGGTGGCGCTCGGGCAGGAGGGCGGCCCCGGAGCCGGGAAGAACGGCGGCGAGGGCGAAGGGTTGGACACCTGCCTCGAGATCAGCGCCGGGGACGGCGACAGGGCCTACAACTACGCGCTGGTCAATACCTCGCTGGCGGCGGGCTCCACCCCCGACGACCACGTCCGCGCCTGCATGAAGGCCTTTTCCGCCAAGGGGATCGAACCCGGCTACATCCCTCTCCTCCCCGGCCAGAAGCTCCCCCGGGGCAAGGTCATGTACGGCATGGCCCGCGCCTACATGCGCGATACCGCGAGGCGCACCGGCACGGCGTGGAGCTTCCAGAAGGGCAAGATGCAGATGGTGCCCGCCAGCGGCTACCTCCCCGGCGAGGCCGTGGTGCTTTCCGCCGGAACCGGGCTCATCGGCACGCCCAAGGCCAACGACAAGGGCATCGAGATCAAGTGCCTGCTCAACCCCCGCCTGCGCATCGGCGGGCGCGTCCGGCTCGACAACGCGGGCGGGGCCGGGCTCAAGGCCGGGACGGGGCGGGAGCCGAGGGACGTCCACGACGGCCTCTACCGCATCCTTTCGATAACCTTCTCCGGCGACACGCGGGGCGCGGACTGGTACGCCACCCTGTCGTGCGTCGGCATTGACGATACCTCTCAGCTTCCTTTGGACGAGGCACGGTGATGGACAGACGAGAAAGATGGGCCGAGCCCGTCGAAGCCCTGCGCGCGGCCCTCGACGGCAGGCAGGCGGAAATGTGGACGGCGCTGCCCGGCATCGTCCAGTCCTTTGATCCGGCGGCGATGACGGTTTCCGTACAGCCCGCCGTTGCCGGGCGGATCTCCGACGAGGCGGGAAAGGCCGCTTCCGTGGATCTGCCCATCCTGCCGGACGTGCCGGTGGTGTTCCCGGGCGGGGGCGGCTTTGCCCTCACCTTCCCGGTGGCGGCGGGGGACGAGTGCCTTGTGGTGTTCGCCTCCCGCTGCATCGACGCGTGGTGGCAGTCCGGCGGCGTCGGCGAGCCGATGGAGCCCCGGATGCACGACCTCTCGGACGGCTTCGCCCTTGTCGGCGTGCGCAGCCAGCCGCACAGGCTGTCCCCCGCCGTGCACACGGGGAACACGCAGCTCCGCGCCGACGACGGGAGCGCCTACGTCGAGATCACGCCCGGAGGGGCGGTTACGGCGGTGGGGCCCTCGTCCGTCACCGTCAGAAGCGGCGGCTCCATCACGCTGGACGCCCCGCGGATCGTCATCAAGGGGCTGCTCTCCATGCAGTCGCAGGGCGGCGGCGCGACCACGGCCACGCTCGCCGGATCGCTCAACGCCACGGGCGACGTGACCGCATCGAACATCAGCCTCAACAGCCATACGCACCCCGGCGACAGCGGGGGGACCACGGGAGGCCCGCAATGAAATACCGCAAACTGACGGAAAACGGCGACTACGCCTTCGGGCGCGGCGGCGCGGACATGCACGCCGACACCCCGGAAGCCGTGGGGCAGGCCGTCCTGACCCGGCTGAGGCTGTTCGCGGGGGAATGGTTCGTCGACCTCAAGGAAGGGACGCCCTACGTCCCCGGCGTGCTCGGCAAGCACACGCAGGACACGTATGACCCCGTCTTCCGCGAGCGGATACTGGATACGGAAGGCGTGACCGGCATCGTTTCGTATGCCTCCTCCTTCGACGGCGAAACCCGCAAACTCTCCGTGCGGGCCGTCATCGGCACGGTCTACGGGGAAACGACGATACAGGAGGTTTTCTAATGGCGCTCGCCACCATCGACGAAACCGGGCTGCACCTGCCCGACTATCCCACGGTCCTTGAGGACGTCAAAGCCCGTTTCCGGGGCATTTACGGCGACGACCTCTATCTTGGGCCCGACAGCCAGGACGGGCAGCTCTGCGCCGTCTTCGCCCTCGCCCTGCACGACGCCTATACCCTCGCCGGGAGCGTCTACAACGCCTATTCCCCCGCCACGGCGCAGGGGACCGGGCTGTCCCGCATGGTCAAGATCAACGGCCTCCGGCGCAAGCCCTCGGGCCGCAGCACCGTCGACCTGCGCCTTGTGGGGCAGGCCGGGACGGTCATCCGGGGCGGCATGGCCGGGGACGCCGCCGGGAAACGCTGGCTGCTCCCCGACGAGGTGGCCATCCCGCAAAGCGGCGAGATCACCGTGACCGCCACGGCGGAGGAGAGCGGGGACATCCGGGCCGCCGCCGGGGACATCGTCAAGATCCTCACGCCCGCCCGGGGCTGGCAGTCCGTGGGCAACCCCGCCGCGGCCCTGCCCGGTGCCGCCGTGGAGACGGACGCGGAGCTCAGGCGGCGCCAGGCCATCTCCACCGCGCTCCCGTCCCTGACCGTGTTCGAGGGCACGCTGGGGGCCGTGGCGTCCATCCCCGGCGTCACCCGCAGCCGGGGCTATGAGAACGACGGAGGCGTGCCCGACGCCGACGGCATCCCCGGCCACAGCATCTGCATGGTCGTCGAAGGCGGGGATACGGCGGCCATCGCGGAGGCCATCGCCGCGAAGAAGGGGCCGGGGGCCGGGACGTACGGCACGACCGAGGCGCTCGTGCGCGACAAGTTCGGCGTCCCCAACGTCATCAAGTTCTTCCGCCCGGTGGAGACGCCCGTGTACGCCACCGTCACCATCAGGCCTTTCCCCGGCTACCTTTCCACCACCGGGGAAAGCATCAGGAAGAACGTGGCGGAACACATCAACGGCCTGAACATCGGGGACGACGTGTCGCTTTCGCGCCTGTACTCGCCCGCGAACGCGGCCAACGCCGCCTCCTACGACATCGAGTCCATCACGCTCGGGACGTCGCAGGGCGCGCAGTCCGCCGCAAACGTGGCCGTCGCCTTCAACGCCGTGGCGTCCTGCTCGGTGGATCGCGTCAAGCTGGTGGTGCGGCCATGAGCGGCTATCTCGGCCTTGTGACCTCGGAGCACCGCAACCGTCCCCGGTTCATGGCGACGGTCGCGGCGGTCACCGATCCGCTGTGCGGGCTGCAGGAGCTGCTGGAAACCATGCGCGCCGCCTTTGACGTGGATTCCGCCGTGGGTGGGCAGCTCGACCGTACCGGCGAATGGATCGGCAGGAGCCGCCACCTGCGGCTTGAGCTGGACGACGTGTATTTCGAATGGGGCCGCGAGGCCGTGGGCTGGGCGCGGGGCTCGTGGAAGGGGCTGTACGACCCCGAAACGGGCATGGTGCGCCTGCCCGACGAGACGTACCGCCTGCTGCTCAAGGCGAAGATCGGCGCGAACCGCTGGGACGGGACCGTGCCCGGCGCGTATGAGGTCTGGGAATCGGCTTTCGCGGACACGGGCAGCCTCATCCTCATGCAGGACAATCAGGATATGTCCGTGGTCATCGGGCTTGCCGGGACGCCGCTCGACGCGGTGATGCGCAACCTCCTCCTGCAAGGGTACCTGCCGCTCAAGCCGGAAGGCGTGCGGGTGGCGTGGTACGCCGTGGCCCCGGAGCGCGGACCGCTGCTCGGCTGGAACTGCGAAACGGGCGGCCTGTCCGGATGGGGCAAGGGGATCTGGCCTGTCAGGCTGGAGCCGCTGCCGTAGGTGCGGGTTCATCAGGGCGGCGATAATCGAAAGGGGGCATGGCGGACGGAAGGGCGTCCGCCATGCCCTTTTTGTTTGTCCGGAGGGGCCGGAAGCCGGGGGAGGAGCAGGAGGGGCGCGGAGCGGAGGAACTTGTTCAGGGTCGGAAAAGGCGGCATGGGCGGGCATGGTGGGCGGAAGAGGAGTTCATCATGCCCACATCCGTTATCAATGAAATTCTTTCGTTTTGCCCACAGGGGACCATAGCCAGCGGCGACATCATGGCGCTGGAGGATTACAAGAACGACGTGCAGCGCCTCCGGGGGCATCAGCCGGGGATCGCCAGACGCGAGCTGGAGAACATGGCCCTGCGCCAGTCGTCCTTCGTCGCCGCCGGGCTCGCCCAGTTCGTCGCCAAACGCTACGCGCCGGGCGTCCGTGACGATGCCGATCTGGACGCGCTGGAAACGGCCATCACAGCGGCCATCACGGCCCTGATCGCCGCGGGCAACGCCCAGACCGCCACCCGCCTCGCCACGAAACGCACCATCGGCGGCGTGGCCTTCGACGGCTCGGCGAACATCCATCACTACGCAACCTGCTCGACGGCTGCCGCCACCGCCGCGAAAACCGTTGCGCTGGCGGGATTCGCGCTGGCTACCGGGGCCCGCGTCCTTGTGAAGTTCACCGTAACCAACAGCGCCGCCAACCCGACCCTCGACGTCAACGGCACGGGCGCGAAGCCCATCCAGTACCGTGGGGCCGCCATCGCCGCCGGGACGCTGGCCGCGAACCGGACCTACGAATTCGTCTACACCGGCGCGCAGTACGAGCTTGTCGGCGACGTGGACACGAACACGACCTATCCCCTCGCAACGGCCTCCAACGACGGCCTGATGGCGAAGGGCGACAAGGGCAAGCTGGACGGCATCGCCGTGGGCGCGGAAGTGAACCAGAACGCCTTCGGCAATATCCTCGTCGGCTCGACCACCATTGCGGCGGACACGAAAACCGACACGCTGACCTTCGTAGCCGGGACCAACGTGACCCTGACGCCGGATGCTGCGAACGACAAGCTGACCATCGCCGCCAAGGATACGACGTATGCCGCGGCCACGCAGTCCGTCGCTGGCCTCATGAGCGCTGCGGACAAGAAGTCCGTTGATTATTGCGAAGCGCTCCGCCTGTCGATGATCGGCGTGCCGCGCTACTGGCGCTCGACGACCCTCCCCGCGAATCACGTCTGGGCGAACGGAGACCTCGTCCTGTTCTCCGACTGGCCCGAGCTGAAAAAAGTCTATGATGGCGGAGGATTCACCGGAATGTTGCTCGCCTACAACGCCACCAGTGCCACCATCGCCGCCAACCTCGGCAAATGGCGCCCCAACGCCGCTAACCCTACGGGATTATATGTTCCCAAGCTGAGCGACCAGTTTTTCCGAGCTTGGACGGGGGCGGGAACCGCCGGGGCGCATCACGATGCGGGGTTGCCTAACGTTACCGGCGGGGGCACTGGGGCAAACAATTTGACGACACGATATGAATCCCCGTCATATGTTGGAGCGACCATGGTTGGAAGTAATCTTGAGGCCGCAGGACGCACTTTCCAGCACATTGCAGCAAATGGGATAGCTGTGTACGGGGGAATCCTGCTCGATCTCTCCAGGGGCAATCCTATTTACGGTAATTCGGCGACCGTCATGCCTGCATCGGTCGATCTCCCGGTCATGATGTATCTCGGTAATTCTGTTTAAAATTTCACTCAGTACTGCGCGTTTCCGAGGGTGGACGGGAGGGGCGGGCCGTGAGGCCGGAAGTTGGCAAGGTGATGCTGTCCAGACAGGCATCACAACCATGACGATACGAGCGTTGTCCGGCGGGAGCGGCAGCCTTGCCGGGCCTGCTGCAATGCAAGGAAACATAACAATATCCAGTGTAGGTTACGCGAACGCTATTGCTCCCGAAGCAAACGAGACTGCATATCTTGCGACTGTAAATCAGCGTGTTGCTCCAGAGACGCGACCGGTCAACGTAAGCCTCCCCGTGTGCATGTATCTAGGCCTCCACACTTAGGCCGGGAGGCCAAGATATAGGCAGACTGGAAAGGCTACGTTGACCGGATGGGTTTCGTCAGCAGTTCGCTGTGTGCTTTTCCATGTATATTGCATCGCCAGCTCACTTGCTTCACTAACGAGTCCGTATTGTATCGCGGTGTCTTTTGTTGTCAGTGTTACCCCACCACTGGCAGAGACAGGGCCGACGCATCCACCACCCGTACCCGCCTGACGACCCAATAGTTGAGTAAAACCGGGCTGCACAGCATCTTGTTGCCAACTTCCTGCCTCACGGCCCGCCCCGAGCGTCCAAGCTCGGAAACGCTTTTACCAATATAAAATATCTAACTATAGGAGATTGTTATGACCATCCCTCAGCTTCATATGTATGATTTGAAGACTGGCGAGTACACTGGCAGCCGTGATGCCACTCGGCGTCCCAATGGCGAGTATATGCTGGAGGCGACCGGTGCGACGCCCGTTGCTTTGCCTGCCGACATTCCTGCGGGGCACATCGCCCGCTGGACCGGGGACGCGTGGGAGGCGGTGGAAGACCATCGCCAGCATATGGACGAGCGCGGCCGCAAGGAAGGCGGGACGCCTTACTGGCTTCCCGGCGACACGTGGCGTTCCGAGCCCCGGTATACGGAGGAGCTTGGCCCGCTCCCTACGGAGGCGCTTTTGGCGAAGCCGGAAAAGTCGGCCGAGGAGCTGGCGCAAGAAGCGCAGGCGAAGATCAAGGGGCGGCTTGCGGCGCTTGACGCAAAGTACCTGACTCCCCGCACCCTTGCGGGCCTGGCCGTCGGCGACGAGTACGCCCTTGAGCAGTGGCGGGCGCATGAGGCCGAGGCCGAACCGTTCCGGATCCAGCTCGCGGCGCTGTAGACCTGCCTTCCTCCTGTACTGTATGCATTCCGTAAACAATACAGGAGGATCGCAATGGGGTTGCGTTTCGTGGAATATCGCCGTCGGCAATGGGTTCTCAGGTACCGTGATCCGTGGAGCGGCAAGCAGCGCATCAAGAGCTTTTCGACTGAAGGCGAGGCGCGGCAGTTCGAAGCCGTACAGGCCGAGATGCATATCCGCGAGCGGGAGCTGATGCGCCGGGCGAAGCGGCGCATGTCCTCGGCATCGGCGACAAAGGCCACGGTCGCGGAGCTCCTTGAGCGGTATGCGGGGACACTGGAAAACCCCACCACAAGGAGCACGACGACGCAGCATGCCGAACCGCTGACGGCCATTTTCGGCCACCGCCGGGCGCACTGCGTCACTTGCGACGATGTGCTGGCCTGGTGCGAAGTGCAGCGCCAGCGCGGGGTGGGGCAGTCCACCGTGCACCGCCGCGTGAGCATCCTGCGGGCGGCGTACGGATGGGCGGTACGGGCGCGTCTGCTGCTTTCCAACCCGTTGGTATCGCTGCGCATCGCCAAGCCCAAAGCCCAGCGTATCGCGCCGCCGTCCGTCAAGGAGGCGCGTCTGCTGTACGACGCGGCGGCCCCGCATATCCAGCGGGTCATCGTGCTCGGCATGGCGACCGGGGCGCGCATAGGCCCGAGCGAGCTTTTCCGGCTCCGCTGGTCCGATGTGGACGTCGGAACGGGCGTGATCAGGATGCCGAACGCGCACAAGGGGGCGGGGGAGGAATCCCGCGACGTGCCGATCCGGGACGACGTGCTTGGCCTGCTCAGGCGGTGGCACGAGGAGGACAGGCAGACCGGGTGCGCCTATGTCATTGCCTATAAAGGGCGCCCCGTCCGGAGCATTTCCAGCGGCTGGCACAACGCCCTGCGCCGGGCGGGCATCGCGCGGCGCATCAGGCCGTATGACTTGCGGCACGCCTTCGCCTCGCTGGCGCTTGTGTACGGGGCGGACATCAAATGTGTGGCGGAGACTATGGGGCACAAGAACATCACGATGCTCCTGAGCGTCTATCAGCATACCCTTTTCGAACAGCGCAGGCGGGCCGTCAACGCCGCGCCGGGGCTCTTTTCGGGCACGGGCGCGAAACGGGGCAAGAAAAAACGCCTCCCGCCCGGCAGGGGGAAGGAGGCCAGCGCGTTCTTCGAACCGGCCCCGGAACGCCGGGCGGCGCCTCCGCACGACGCGGCGGCCTCATGGGGCGTTGCCGCTTGCGTTTGCGCTGGAACCCGCGCGGCGGACAGGACGGATGCCGGGACTCCGGACGCACGGCAGCCGGACGGAAGCGGGGCGGGATGAGCGGGGATTCCCGGCGGGGTGGCCGTTTTGGCGCGTTGCCCCGCTTGCCTGAAGGTCCTTTGATGCCGGGGAAGCTTGCGGCGGCAGGGGCGGCTTGGGGCTGAACAGCCCACGCCACATCTTGGAAGCACGCGGGGCCTCCCGCGCAGGGGCCGCATTCGCCTCTTGCCGGGCTTTTCAGCCCCAAGCCGAGCCCTCACGCGGCGGGCCGTATGCCGGAATCCCCACGGCGGCCCGCTCCGCCAATGCGTTCATGCGGTCTTGGTTCGGACAGGGCGGGGCGTCAGCGCCGGGCCGGGGGAGGACAAAGGAGATAGGCAGCCGTCCCCATGCGGGGTCCCCCTCATGCCCCGGCTGGTTTCGCTTGATCCCGCAAGGAGGCGATCAGCACCTGATACAGGCATTCGGGGTCGATCGGTTTGGAGATGTGGCTGTTCATGCCCGCCGACAAGGCCGAAACAACATCTTCATGGAAGGCGTTGGCGGTCATGGCGATGATGGGGATCGCCTGCGATTCCGGCGAATGGGACGCGCGGATGGCGGCCGTGGCCGCGTAGCCGTCCAGCACAGGCATCTGGATATCCATGAGTATGGCGTCGAATGTTCCGGGGGCGGACGCCGTGAAGATGTCCACCGCTATCTGCCCGTTCTCGGCGCATGTGAAGGACACTCCCTTCATTTTGAGGATTTCCTCAGTGATTTCGCGGTTCAGATCGTTGTCTTCCACCAGCAGCACGTGACGGCCGCGCAAACTGGGCGCTTGGCCCTCCGTGCCCGGTTCCAGTTCCGCCGCGGCGGAGGCGGGTTTCTTTTGCGATACGGCGGAGAGCGTATGATAGAGGGCCGAAGAGAAGAGGGGCTTGGAAAGGAACGCGTTTGCCCCGGCCTCGCGCGCCCGCTGTTCGATGGACGTCCAGTCGTAGGCCGTAATAATGATGATCAGGGTTTCCGGCCCAACCACCTCGCGGATGCGGCGCGTGGCCTCGATGCCGTCCATCTCCGGCATTTTCCAGTCGATGAGGCAGACGTCATAGCCGTTGCCCCGTTCGTGGGCGTCCACGACCTGATCGAGCGCCTCCCGCGCCGTCAGGACCCACTTGGCCGCAATGCCCATCCGCCGCAGGATGAGGGCCGCATATTCGCAGGTGTCGAGGTCGTCGTCGACGACGAGCACTTTCATATCCCGCGCTATCTGCTCTTTTTTCTGGATATGGCCGTTGGGGGGGAGCGCAAGCGGGAGCTCGACGGTGAAGCACGAGCCTTCGTGCTCCTTGCTCCGTACCCCGATGGTGCCGTTCATGAGCGTGACAAGGTTGTGCGTGATGGCGAGCCCAAGCCCCGTCCCCCCGTACTTTTGCGAAATGGAACTGTCCGCCTGCTCAAAGGGTTTGAAGAGCCGCTTTTGGAAGGCTTCGCTCAACCCGATGCCGGTATCGCTTACGGTGAAGCGCATCAGCACGCCGCCGTTTTTGCGTTTCTGGCTGATCTCAAGCTTGATGGAGCCGCCTTCAGGCGTGAATTTCCTGGCGTTTGAGAGCAGGTTCAGCAGGATCTGGTTGATGCGCAGGGGGTCCCCCACCAGCCTTTCCTCTTCGATGCCGGACAGCGCCACGCTGAAGTGCTGCCCCTGCGATTCCGTCTGGGGATACATGATGGAGACGATGGAGTCGATCAGCTTGGGGAGATCGAATTCCTCGTGGTGGACGGCGAGTTTCCCGCTTTCTATCTTGGACATGTCCAAAACGTCGTTGAGCAGCGACATAAGGTGCTTGGAGGAAAAGCTGATCTTATGGAGGCAGTCGGCCACCCGCCCGTGGTTCTGGATATGGGCGGCGGCGATGGTCGCCATCCCGATGATGGCGTTCATGGGGGTGCGGATTTCGTGGCTCATGCGGGAAAGGAAGTCGCGCTTGGCGGTGTTGGCCTGCTGCGCGCTCGCCAGCGCGTCCTTGAGCGTTTGCCGCGTCTTCACCTCGTGGGTGCGATCCGACAGGGACACGACGTACCGGATGGTGCCCGCGTTTTCCTTTACGGGGTACAGGTGAAGGTGCATGAAGCGGTCTTCGCCGGTTAGGGTATCCTTCATCGAAAAGTCGCATCCCTTCGGCGCATCGAACGGAGCCAGCTTAGCGAAATCGTCAAGCACTTTCTGATTCGCTGCCGAAAGCCGGGAATGCAGGATGCTGATATCGTTGTTTCCAAGGCCGAGTATGCGGTCGGCGTTTCCGCTGACATACTCTATGCGCCTGTCCCGTACATGGTAAATGATGAAGACGTCGTCTATGTTGTTGCACAGGAGAGCGAACAGTTTTTCCCTGTACGCGATGGCCTGTTCGGCCTTTTTTTGGAGCTTGTGAAAAAAGAAGGCGACGGTCAGGATAACCAAGATCAGGAGGAGGGAGCCGATTATCGCCGTGTTGACGGTAAAGGAAGATTGCTTTTCCGTTTCAAGGAGTCTCTGATTGGTAAAATTGATGATTACTTTGATGGAATCCTTGACCGCCTGATAGGCAGGTTCAACCTTTGTATCGAGGTACGCGAGTATTTCCTCTTCCGTATATGAAGAGGTATGGGAAATCCCTTGCAGCAGAACCTTGTGGAACCT
>HHCFC02800__coassemble_1026_pt1 | contig 59408 bp, 40 predicted proteins | sample HHCFC02800__metabat2_low_PE_022 | metagenome-assembled genome bin HHCFC02800 | reverse complement strand
AACTCCGCACGTTTGTCTGTCGGACTTCCATCGTCTTCACGCTTAAAAGCCGTTCGATCTGCCCGGAGCGGCCCATATCGGCAAGCTGGAGCCAGCCCTTGCCCGCAAACTGCCTCTGCCCGCAAAGGCGGCAGGGCAGGTGTTTCAGCGTATCGAAGTAGCTTCGGATGTGCTCGCGGGAAAGCTCATCCACACGGATATCCCGACCGTGCTCCAGTTCCCTCACAATTTCCACGAACTGCCGCACCTGAGGAGAAATGTCCTTGGCACTTGCGGCTGACCATGTAAGCGTCTTGGCCTTGACATAGACATCAAAAGCTTCCCTGAGATTCGGAAGTCTACCCTTCTCCTCCAACTTGACTCTGCGGCGAACTGTCTCTGTTGGTTCCACGGAGGGCGTTTCTTCTTTTGGAAAAGAAAAACGTTCCTCACATGCCCTACCAGCCTCGGTAGCCTCAATTTTTTCAGAAAAAATTTTTGTAGAGGAGATAATTCCCTCCTGCTCCCTCAAAAAAGAGGGGAGCAGGAGGGTCAAAGAAGCGGGAGACAGGTCTTTTTCCAGTGTGGAATCGAATAGAAATGTACCCACGGATTTGATATTTTCTTTTGTAATACCAAATAATTGAGCATTTTTTCCTGTGCAGAATGTATCCGTTCATGGGCAAGATCATCAGCCAAGGCAAAAAAATGTTGGGCAGCAAGCGAGAGCCGCAACGCCTTGGTACGGGCGGTACGGCTGTCCAGACCATTTAAAGAACGTCTGATCTCTCGTTTTCCAATCAATGATTGCAGGTGGTTGGGTACAAGAATGCGGAAGTAAAGAATACCGCGATGGGTCGTCAGGTAGGAACGGTACCGGGAATGAGAAGATACCCCGACGGATGGCATGGTGAGCTCCAAATGTATCCCTGAACTGTATCCACGGGAATAAAGCTCATGCCAAAAACAAAAAACCCACTGTTTCCAGTGGGTTCAAAATTTATGGCGGAGAGGGGGAGATTCGAACTCCCGGTACCTTTTGAGTACACACGATTTCCAATCGTGCTCCTTCGACCAGCTCGGACACCTCTCCGCGTCGTGCAGCGATGTAACTAGCGAAATTCAGGATGGCTGGCAAGCTTTTTTTTGGGAAAATCGGCATTTTTTCCACACCACGAACGACGCTGGCAAATAACACGCGATAAATAAAGGGTATTTTATTATCATGATACTCTAAAAAAATACGGTTCCCCCTTTTCGGAATGCCGAGTATTCGAATTCGCCGGGAATTTCCTTGACAGTTCATCTTTTCATGGGGCAAGAGTCGAACCAAATTCTAAGGAGCGTCTTCATGTCTGTACAAAGCATCATTCAGCTTCTTGGCGGCGTTGGGCTTTTCCTCTTCGCCATCAAGCTGATCAGTGAGGCCCTACAGCTGATAGCCGGGGACCGATTGCGACAGCTTATCGGAACACTGACCAAAACGCCGATCATGGGCGTGCTGGTGGGTGCCTGCGTCACCGTTCTCATCCAAAGCAGCAGCGCCACCACGGTCATGACGGTCAGCTTCGTCGACGCGGGGCTCATGACCCTGACGCAAGCCATCGGCGTCATCATGGGCGCCAACATCGGGACCACGATCACGGGCCAGATCCTCGCCATCAAAGTCCAAGACTACGCCTACCTCTTCATTATTATAGGCGTGCTTCTCTCCTTCTTCGGACGCTCCAAGGTACAGAAGTACGCCGGCAACGGCCTCTTGGGTTTTGGTCTGCTTTTCGTGGGAATGCAGACCATGGAATCCTCCATGAGTTTCCTCCGGAATGAAAAGGAATTATTCCTCATGTTCAGCCACAACCCGCTCATGGGGGTTCTGGCCGGAACGCTGCTTACCCTCCTTGTCCAATCCAGCGCCGCTACGGTCGGCCTGACCATCGCCCTCGGCGTACAGGGCCTCTTGCCCCTCCACGCGGCCATCCCCATCATCTTGGGTGACAATATCGGAACAACCATCACCGCGGTCCTCGCTTCCATCGGCACGGATCGGACCGCCAAACAGGCCTGTGCCGCCCATGTGCTCTTCAACGTCATCGGCGTATGCATTTTCCTCACCATCCTTCCGCTTTACCAAGAGCTGATCGCCATGACGGCTACGGGCATCGCCCACCAGATCGCCAATGCCCATACGTTGTTCAACGTCTTCAACACCATCATCTTCCTGCCCTTCGTCAAGCCGTTCGCGGCGCTCATCCGCAGGCTCCTGCCCGACAAGGCCCATAAGGTCGTCGAAGGGGCCCAGTATCTTGATCCCAAGCTCATCGAAGCCACCCCCGGCATCGCTGTGGAAGCGGTCAAAAACGAATGTGCCTACATGGGCTTTTTGGTCATCCACCTTCTTGATTCGGTTCAGGAAGTATTCTTCAACGACAAGAAAGACCTCATCCCCAAGATCGAAGAGACCGAAGCCAAAATCGACCAACTGCACAAGGCCGTCAAAGCCTATGCCGAAGACATCATGCAGGCCGGGATCTCCGATGACGCGGCCCGCGTGCTGACGCTGTATGTCGCCAGCTCCGGGAACATCGAGCGCATCGGCGACTACGGCAAGAAGCTCCTTGAGTACTACGCGTACCGCCAGAACAGGCCGAAGGATTTCTCCCAGCAGGCCATGACGGAACTCTCCGGCATGTACGCCGAAGCCCATCACGCCATTGTGACCGCGCTGGACGGCTTCATCAACGACGACCCCGACAAGGCGCGCGAAGTCGCCCCCATCGCCGGGAAGCTGCGCGGCCTCGAAGTCGAACTCCGCAACCGCCACATCCAGCGGCTGGACAAGCAGGAATGCGACTCCGAAACGGGCCTTGTCTATGTGGATATTCTCGGGATCATCGAGCACATCGGCTATCATTCGAACAACGTCGCCAAGGCCACCATTTCCTCCTGCACGGCGGAGCACAAGGCGAAGGCGTAACAGATACCGAGAAAGAGGCTTTTTCCCAAAAGCCCCTCCCCGCAAAAACTGCGACAGGGAGGCCGCGCGGCAAGAGTTCCGCCGCAAAAGGCTCTGCACGAACACACGTGCGGAGCCTTTTCCCTTTTTCCACAACACACTGTGATCATGAAAGGGCGTTTCCGTACTGTCGCTTGCCTTTACTGGAGATTTTTTCTTGGCTTGTTCAGTCCGTTCAATTCATCAGTCACCCTCTTGAAAAACTCCAGAGGAGAAAGGCCAAGGGCTTCACAGATGGAATAGATCGCGGTGATGGTGGGATTCCTTTTTCCTTTTATGATTCCACGGACATAGCAATCCTGCAAATCCGAAAAGGCCGCGAGGGCCGTTTTGGTCATCTTTCGTTCTTTTCGGATTTTTTTCGATTGTAATGCCAGTGGGTTCCAATAAATGAGGATAGGTTTTCATTCCATCAAGGTACACAATGTATTGACAGAAATTCGATACGATAGCACCGAAATAAACAAAATAAGATACGATCGTACCGCTTTTATGCTTTCACGTGTGAGGGAGGAGCGTGTCATGGCTGACATGGTGCAAGACAATCTCTGTTGCAGCCGCAGCGTGGTTGATTGGGCCAAAGTGACACGTTCGCTCCTAGGTGCGGTGTCCTTTCCGGTGATAGGCCTGCTTGTCCCGTACGGCATGTCGAAGCAAGGCATACATGACATTTTTCCCTATTTTTTTCATCGCAATAGGCATTGTGAACCTGCTTCTCTTCAGGGTGAACGCCAACGGTACGTCATCGACGCAGAAAACGGTATGCTGGAGTTTCCGGGCGGCGGCATCAAAGTCCAAAACTGGACGTCGCACTTCAACCCCCTTTATCTGTTTCAGGAATTCATGAGGCATAAAATAGCTCTCACCGAGATACGCGAAATCCACCCGCCTCTAAACATGAGGCAAACGGTCTACGGCAATGGCCGTTCGCGTGCGAGCGTACCAAGCAGGATCGAACTCAACGGCGATTTTGGCGCCGTTTCGCTTTCATTCCGATCAAAGGAAAAACGGGATGAACTGTACCTTGCCCTCGTGCGGATACACCACATAGGGAGGCTCATCCCCACGGGATGAGCCGTATCCGTCACCCCAAAAAGCAAGGAGGTTTCCTCCCATAGCCGAATATACGCGCTTGAGGGTAGGAAGCCACTATTCCTGCATCAATCATGCACTATCACAGGCCTTTTCCCCCGTTCCCCTCCTGTCGGCAGGGATTCAATAAAGATGAAAGCCTTTGAAGCGGGAGAGAAGGGGGTTTGGGGGAGGGAGAAACTTTCTTCAGAAAGCTTCTCCCTCCCCAATCTTCCGTGTGCCTCCCCTACTCCAGCGGAACATTGGGATGCATCGTCCAAATGCCGCAGGGACAGACGCCGGAGCAGATGCCGCATCCGATGCACCGATCGGGATCGGAAACATACCGATACGCGCCGCCCGCCAGTGTTTCCCGGCTGATGGCCCCCTCCGGGCAGGATTCCAAGCACATTCTGCAATCCCGGCAGGTCCCGCAACTGACACAACGGTCAAAATCCCGGTTCGCGGCAGGCAGCTCACCATGAGGGCAACGGGTGAAATACGCTGTGCTCAGTTGCCCTGAGGGTACCGGTTTCTTCTCGACGGGCGCATAGGCCACACCGCGAAGCGAGGCGTCAACGGCCTCAGCCGCCTTGACTCCCGTTCCGATGGCGTCCGCCAGCAATCCTGGCTTGATCACGTCGCCCGCCGCAAACACGTTTTCGAGAAGGCTCATATCCGCCCCGGGAATGACCCAATCGCGGAATTTCCGCACGCCTTCAGGCAGGTAGCCCAAATCCGGGGATTCGCCGATGGTGATGATGACCATGTCGCCGGAAATGAGCGTCCCGTCCGCCGTGATGAGTCCGCCATCGGTTATTTCCTTGGTCATCACCGGCCAGAGCAGCTTGCCGCCCAGCGCTTCGATGTGCGCGATTTCATGGGCAAAGGCCGCCGGTTTCTGCACGTCGATGCAGGTCACGCTTTCCGCGCCCATCGCATAGGCCCCGGCTGCGGCATCCATGCCAGCGTTGCCGCAGCCGATGACGATGACATTCCGGCCGACACGAGGGTTCTCGCCCTTGTTGATGGCCTTAAGGAAGTCGATGCCCGCCACAATCCTCTCATGCCCGGGCCACGGGAACACGCGGGGGATATGCCCTCCGGTGGCGACGATCACCGCATCGCTTTCCCGCCGGAGCCGCTGGAACCCGTCCGCGTCAACCAGGCTGCCGGTCACGAAACGGACGCCCATGTCCTCAATGCGCTTCAGTTCCTTTTCCAAAATCTCATGCGGAAGGCGGGCGCGGGGAATGACCTGCTCCAGCTTGCCGCCCATGCGGTCGTCAGCTTCGTAGACGGTGACCTCATGCCCTTTCCGGGCAAGCCGCCATGCGGCGCTCAAGCCTGCGACCCCGCCGCCGATCACGGCGACTTTTTTGCCGGTAGGCCCGGTGGGACGGGGCAGGGACACATCAATGGAACAGCGCCCGAGCGCTCCGATTTGGACGGCTTCGTCGATGCCGCCGCGCGTGCACCCTTCCATGCACGGGTTGGGACACACGCCGCCGCACACTGAGCCGGGGAACGGCGTATAGTCGAGCACCAGCTTGTAGGCTTCCTCCACCTTGCCCGCGCGCAGCAGGTTGTACCGTAGCTGTGTAGGAATGGAAGCCGGGCAACGGAACTCACAGGGCGCGGCACAGGCGGCGTTGTCCCACGAGGGGACGCGCTGGCGGTACAGGCCGCGCGCTACGGTGGCGTTCACAACGAAATCATCACGGCATACGTCGCTGAAAATGCCGCCCTGTATCCATTCCTTGGCCCGGAACGCCTTCATCGGCATGGGATCGGTCCCAAGGGAATGTCCCCCCAAGGTGAGGGGATAAATCTTCCGCCACTCGCTCCAATCGCTGAGGACGGCGTACAGTTCCGGCCTGCCCACGGCGGACAAAAATGTTTCCAGCCCGGCGTCAAGGTAGGCGATGTCATCCGATTCCAGCCCGGATACGGCGAGATCGTCCGCGACGTCCTCGGAAAACGCGCCGCGCACATACACTATGCCGCCGACCATGCCCACGCAGGGACGTTCGCCAAGGACGGAAGGAAGCCCTTCGCAGTCATAACCGCAGACCACGGCCTTGCCCCCGCCCATGAACTCGAAGGAAAAACTGCCCACATTCTTGAGCACCCACAGTTCCGGGGGCGCATAAAGGGGATCGTGCTTCATGAGCGAACCGGATCGGGCCCCTGCCCGGCCGCCGATATGGATGACGCCCGCCGCCGCGCAGTGCCCGGCGGTGTCGCCCGCATCCCCGCGCACGACAATGCGGCCTCCCGCGTTCAGCCAGCCCGCATCGGCGGGCGCTGGGCCGTCCACAAGGATTTCCGTATTGTCGAGGCACATGGAACCGACGCGCTGGCCGGGGTTGGTCACATGGAACCGCAGGGCCTTGCCTTCCCTGTTCCACAGCGGGCCGCCGATGTCGTGCTGGCCCGACGCTTCGATTTCAAACGATGTCTCGCCGTTGCCGACCGCTTCCTCAATGGCGAGAAGCAAGTCCTGGGTCGACATGCGGTGCGTCCCTTGCAATGTCTTGATTGTCAACATGTCGCGCCCTCCTAGCACACGTATTGGATGCCGAGCTTGTCGGCCACGGCCCTGTCCGTCGTCACAAGGGCGTCGGAACGGCCCACCGGCAACGAACTGTTCCCGATGGGAGCCATCAGTTTGCGCAGTTCCCCGTCCAACGCCAGCATGTAGTCGACAATATTCTGAGCGCCGCGATCGACGTCCAGCCGATGGACGAGGCGCGGGTCCTGCGTACAGATGCCGGTGGGACATCTGCCCGTGGAGCAGGCGTTGCAGCGGCCCTGCTCATTGCCCACGCATCCAAGAAGCTGAATGAGGATCTTGCCGAGGAACACGCCGTTCGCGCCGAGGCAGATCATCTTGAAGGCGTCGGCCGCCGCCGTCCCGGTCATGCCGATGCCGCCGCCCGCCCACAACGGGATCTGCCCCTGCAACCCCTGCCGCACGGCGGCGAGGTAGCAGTCACGCAGTTTGGAAACCACCGGATGCCCCGTATGATCGAGCGAAACCTCATTCGCCGCGCCGGTGCCGCCCTGAATGCCGTCGATAAAGAACCCGCCGCAGATTTTGTACGCATCGCGGAGCAGGTTGTTGTAGACCGATACGGACGTTGCCGAGGCCGCGCACTTGATGGCCACGGGAACGCGGAACCCGAAGGCCGCGTTCAGGGACAAGTGCATCTTCTGGACCGATTCTTCGATGGAATAGAGCCCTTGATGGTTCGGCGGCGAATGCAGAGTCGTCCTCGGCACGCCGCGAATGGCCTGAATGTGCGGGGCCACCTTGGCGGCGGGGAGCAGGCCGCCGTCGCCGGGCTTGGCGCCCTGCCCTATCTTGATCAGGATGCCCGCCGGGTCCGCCTTCATGCGGGGCATGGCCTTGATGATGCGGTTCCAGCCGAAATGCCCGGAAGCGATTTGCAGGATCATGTACTTAAGCCGCTCGGATTCCAACAGCTTGACGGGCATACCGCCCTCGCCCGAACTCATGCGCACGGGAAGGCCGCATTGCTCGTTGAGGTAGGCCGTAGCCAGCGCGATGGCCTCCCACGCCCGCGTGGACAGCGCGCCGATGGACATATCGCTGAAAATGACCGGATAAATCCAGTGCAGCGGGGGTGTTTTCCCCTCAAGCCTGAGTTCGCCGCCCTCGGCGCGCAACGGGAGTTCGCCGGGCAGGAGCACACGCCCGAACGGGGCCAGAATATCAAAGGTATGCCGCTCGGAATCCAGCGCCGGGTCGGTCATCTGGCTGATGCGGCCTACGACGATGTGATCAAGGGTACGCTGCGCGTTCAGATTGGTCCGTCCGCCGCGCTTGGTGGGGCCATTCGTCCGGGCCAGCAGCGCATACCGGCTGTCAGGGTTGCGGACGGCACGGATGGCCTGATTGGGGCACACTTTTTCACACATGCCGCAGCCGACACACGATCCGGTAAGGCTCGCCTTCTGCCGGATGACGGGACGGGCCAGGTGCTCCCGAACCGGTTCCGGCTGGCTCGCACGGGAAACCGTCAGATCCTGCCGCATGACCGCGACTTCAAGCGCGTTCAGGGTACAGCTCGCCACACAGCTGCCGCACATGGTACAGCGCTCGGGCCGATAGTCGATGATCCACCTTAAATCGTTGACGCCAATATCCTGCGTGGTCACTGATTCCATCTTTGCACCGCCAAATCATTATTGATGAGCACAACTTCCCGCTCGTTGGGATAGATGTCCCGCGAGGCATCCCGATCGGGCAATACCGCGTTCAGCCCGCAGACTTCGGAGGAAATCGCCATGGTCGTCCCGTCGCCGCCCACAACCACAGGGCGCAGTTTTTTGGAGTCGCAGCACGTCATCATGCTTCCGTCAGGGAGCACGGCGATGATCGTGTTGGGGCCGTTGATTTCCAGATGGGCGAGGGATTCGCGGATGAGGCTCAGCACCTTGCGGTCGCCGCGCCGTTCCGCTTCCGCAAAGGGCAGCGGCGTAATGACGTGCTTGAAGTACTTGAGGGGCCACTTCAGTTCGCGCAGTACGTAATGCAGGGTGTAGAGAAAATTCTGCGAGTCCGACTCGAACCCGACGTATCCCCGGTGCAGCGACTTCTGGTACTCCGTATTCTTCGTATAGAACGTGTTTTCCCCGTTGGCGCACAGGGTATAGCCCTGAAGGAAGAACGGATGCGCCGCATACCGGACGATGTCGTAGTTCGTATTCTGGCGGCACTGGGTCACGATGCTCTTCGCCCGCAGGGGGCCTTCCTCGTCCCACAGACGGAAATAGGCGGCGATGTCACGAGGATCGCCGATTTCCTTCAAGGTCAGCACGTCGGGCCAGAAGGAATAGACGAACCCCTGCCCGTCCTTTTCCAGCATCCGGCGCAGGGCAAGCCGCGTATCGAGCAGGAGTTCCTCGCGCTCGGCCTGCGTGCGTCCCCTGTAGGCTTCGGGATACTCGTAGTTACGGAACACATAACAGGGCATGGCCTTGATATCGAGGCCGGGCCGCCGATCCACGTCCGGAAGCCACTCCAACACCTGCTCAAACCCCTGCTCCGCCATATACGCATCGACCATCCGGACGCCGCGCGGCGTACAGGCCAGCGACAGCAGCGGCTTGTCCTTATGGCCCTCGAACACGCCGTACAAATCCTGCATCACCATGGCATAACCCGAGTTGTCATGCCCTTCCTGTTGGGGAAGCATCAAATACAACGCTTTCGCCGGTTCGACCGGCACCTTGCTTTTGATCGCTCCGATTCTGCACATAGCTTCCTCCATCCTCATACGGATTGCCCGCCACGCGCGGCGGGACTTCGTGACGGCGCGCCATCCCGCGCTTTCCGTGCGTGCGGCGATCGCCCGCATCAGCACGCAAAGGGGGGAAGAATTTTGGCGGGCCGTTTTCGGCCCGGCGGCACGCGCTTTTATACAAAATTGTTATTTTAAATGTCAAAAGGAAAACACATACCCTGTTTGATGATTCAATGAGCAAATAACATACTTATTTTTAGGTATCAATTCGTTCATTTGATTTTGTCCTATTTTTACAAAATTGTAATATCCATTCTTTCATCGAAGCGTCTCCCCCATTCCTCTTTCCTCACGTTTCCCCGTGCAACGAGGCGGCAACGCGCTCGCACGGCCTCCCTTCTTGAGGGCCTCCGCCACACGGCGCGGAACCGTCCCATTCGTTCGATCAGCAGGCTAAATGGCCTTGCATGGCCTGACGCTTTGCCGTATGAGACGGGAACATCTTTTCGGGTTGATAAAGGATAGAACACCATGTCCCTGCAGCGTTTTTTCACACGTTCCACTTTTGGGCGCTTCGCCCTGTTCATGATGGCCGGGCTGCTGTGCGCAAGCCTTTCCGCGCGGCCCCTGCTCGCAGCTCCCGACAAGGACGCCGCCGCGTCCGACCAGAAAACGTCCGCCAAAGAAGAGAAGGCCAAAACGGACAAAACGGCTGACGCGTCCTCCGAAAAGGCCGCCGATAGAGACGCCCTGACGGACAAGGAAAAAGCCAAGCTCGAAGCTGAAGAGAAGGCCAAACAGGAAGCCGAGGAAAAGGCCCGCCTGGAGGCCGAAGCCAAAGCCAAGGCCGAAGCGGACGCCAAGGCCAAGCAGGAGGCCGAGGAAAGGGCTCGGCAGGACGCCGAAGCCGCGACGGCCAAACTTCAGGCGGAAGCCGAAGCAGCCCAACAGAAAAGCGAGTCCACCGCCTCCGACGACGCCGTGTGGGAAGAGGCGTTCAAGCAGAATCAGGATGAGCTGAACGCGATGGAAATCGAGATCGACGGCTTGGCCGGGGGCCTCAAGGCGATCATCAATCCGCTCCGCAAGAGCCTTCCCGGCATGGAGGAAGCCGCCCAGCGCCTGTTCTCTCTGGCCGGGACGCACAAGCTTGATCCCATCATGCTGGAATCCATCGATCAGCGCGGCGTATTGCAGGCTTCGGGCCTGCGCCAGCAGATGCAGCCCGTCCTGACCGCGCAAAACGTGGTCAAGGACAAAATCGCCGCGCTGGAACAGATGAAGAGAAGCCTCCCTCCCCTTCCGGAGAAAGGCAGCAAGGAAAAGCTGAATCCAGATCAGCAGCAGACGTGGAAAAACATCAGCCGCATCGAGAACAAACTCATCAAGATGGATCAGCGGCTGACGCTTGAGCTTTCCTCCGCCACGGACCTGCTCGGCAAAATCGAGAGTATGCACACAGGCGTGACCGGCTACCTGCCGGACCTGTGGCAGACCTATTATTTTTCAGTCCCGAGCCGCTTCTTCGACCCTGTCGCCTGGGAAGGGATCACCGAGCGGTGGGAAAAGACGCTCCAGAACATGAACCTGCGCATGAGCATCGAATTCCCGCGCAACCCTTCCGCATGGAAGGGCGTGGGGCTGCGGTTCCTCAACGTGCTGCTTCTGGGCTGCGTCGTCATCTTCTTCGTCAACCGCCGCATGGTCCGAGCCGAAAAGAAGGGCACCATGCCCACGGCCGCCCGCTCCGGCATCCTGCGCAGCCTCCTGTGGCAATTCACCGGCCTTGCGCTGGTCGGGGCATCCTTCGGGAGCCAGGGCGAGCTCTTCCGGGGGCTGCTCGTGCTCGGCAGCATCCTTGTCATCGGCGGCGAGATGACCCTCGCATGGGGTATGCGCTGCTTCATCCTCGACAAGAAGATGGGCCTCACCCCGCTCTGGCCCATGTATCTGGCCTCAAGCCTCGGCATCCTGATCAGCTACCCCAACCTGCCCGGCGGCATCCTCTCCCTGAGCTGGATCGCGGTGGGCCTGGTTTCGCTGTACATCCTCAAAGAACTGCACGCGCGCGAGCTTCCCGGCATCGAAAACAACCTGCTGCACGTCCACAGGCTGACCGTCTGGCTCAGCATGGCCGTCGCCGCCATCGGCTGGCCGCGTATGGCGATCCTCGTGCTCATCCTCGTCGACTGCCTCGCCATCAACACGCAGTTCATCATCGGCCTGCTCCAGATCCTCAACCGTTCCTCGGACGTGCAGGACAGTGAACAGCACGCCCAGCGCAGCGTGCTCGCGGGACTCGTCGCGGCCTTCATCGCGCCCATCGTGCTGCTGCTCATCCTGTGCGGCATGGTGCTCTGGGTCATCGCCATGCCCGGCGGCGCGCTGCTCCTGTGGCACTACCTCGGTACCGGCGTGCAGGTCGGGTCCGCCTCGTTCAACATGGTGCACCTGATTCTTATCGTCAGCGTGTTCTACATTACGAGGGCGGCCATCACGGCCTCCCGCTCGTTCCTGAACCGCGTGGCCTCCCAGTCCTACAAGATCGACAAGACCCTGATCCCGCCCATGCAGACGGGCATCACCTACGGGCTGTGGACGCTCTTCGCCCTCTTCACCCTGAAAGCCCTCGGGTTCGGGCTGGAAAACCTCGCGGTCATCGCCGGCGGCCTCTCCGTCGGTATCGGCTTCGGTATGCAGACCATCGTCAACAACTTCCTGTCGGGCCTCATCCTGATTTTCAGCCGGACCCTGCACGAAGGCGACGTCATCGACGTGGGCAACCTGCAGGGCGTCGTCCGCAAGATCAGCGTCCGCGCGACCACGGTAGAAACGTTCGACAACGCCATCATCTTTGTCCCGAACTCGGAATTCGTCTCCAACCGTCTGATCAACTGGACGCGCAACGGGCGCATCGTGCGCCGTGAAGTGGCCATCGGCGTGGCTTACGGGACCGATCCCAAGCTCGTGGAACGGCTGCTGGTTGAAGTGGCGCAGTCCGTCCCGCAGATTGTACGGCGGCCTCAGCCCTTCGTCCTGTTCATGGATTTTGCGGACAGCACGCTGAACTTCGTACTCCGTTACTGGTCGGACATCGGGACCGCCACGGACGCCGCCTCGGCCATCCGCCACCGGATCGTGGAGGTCTTCGCCGAGCATCAGGTGGAAATCGCCTTCCCGCAGCTTGACGTCCACGTCATCCCTCAGACGCCGTCCCTGACACGAGCTGAAGGGTAAGAAGACTTGACTCGCCGCATTTGAAAGCATCAAACAAAACAGGCTCTCCCGACGGCATCGGGGGAGCCTGTTTTGCATAACAATACGTATCTAAATCCAACCCAGCGAAACATTAAAGGTACTTTTTACTTTAACGTCAATGTGCTCCGTGTTACGCTTCCTCCGGTAAAGACCTATTCATAGAACGGAAAAGGCCGAAACTCATTTCTTGGCAATGAGTCCCGGCCTTGCCTCGTTCCTGTGGAACAACTTCCACTAGAAAGGATTAAAACGCGTAGTTCAAGTTCAGGCCGACCTTGTACGCGGTCTTGTCGACGCCGCTGAGCTTGCTCCCCCAAACATCCTTATCCAGATCGAGGCGGACAAAGCCCATTTCAGCCGCCAGCGTCAGGTTCTCGTAGATCTTGTACTGGGAATCGAAGTTGACTTCCCACGCATGGTCTTTCGTCGTCAGGTAGACGTTGCCGCTCTCGACGCCGCCGACCGGGCCGGAAGTGACCATCCGGGTATTGTTCGTACCCGTATAGAAGCCCACCGCCAACGTATGGGTGAGATTTTCAAAGAACGAGATGTCGGCAAGGCGGGCGACCACACCCCACGTGCCCGTGGGCGTATTGCTGAGCACAGCGCCGTCCGAAATCCCATAAGCGCCGTCCCAGCCAAGGGTCGTGGCGCCCCAGCCGGGGGACAGCGTGGGCAGGCGTTCCGAGCCGTCCATCGTATCGGAATTGTCGCCGGAGCCGTACCAGGCGATGAGGCCGGGGGTCACGTAGTCGAGCTTGTACTCGGCAATACCGGAAAGCAGCCAGCCCTGCCGGGTCAGATCCTGCCCGTTGGCCGCCTTGCCCCAGTCGGCCTTGCCGTAAGCGAAATCAAAGGCGAGGCGCAGCGGATCAAACGTCGTCAGCTCTCCGCCGATGCCAAGCCACCATGCCGGGTTGTTCGAATCCTTGGCCACGACGGAAACGCCGTCCTGCCCATAGGGAAGCAGGCCGACGATCAGGGATTCGCCGTTCTCGCCCACTTCATTCAGGCTGTTCTTGCCGAGATTGCCGTACATGCCCCACGGGTTGAGCTGCCAGCCTTCCCCGGTCAACGGGACGCTCAGGCCCACAAAGTCCATCGCGTTGCCCACGCCGCGGTCAATCGTGGTGTTGTCGTTTTCCGCACGCATCCAGAACAGGGACATCCCGGCCATATCATTGAACTGATAGGACAGGGTGATGCCCGCGCCGTCCGAGTCGTCGCTCCCCATGATGGGATCGCCAGCTACGAAGTTCGGCAGGCTGAACGGCTGCAAGCCCATGCGGACGCGCAGATCCGTCTGGGGCACAACCCAATCCACGTACGAGTACCGGACTTCGACGACCTTGCCGTCCGTTCCGAGCGCGCCGCCTTCACTGCTGTTGCCCCAATTGGTGTCCCCGACTTCAAAGAACACCGTACCCTTCAGGGATTCGGACGCGATGATGTCCACCTGCGTGCGCAAGCGCTGGCGGGCATGGAACAGATCGTCGGCCTTTTCCTTGGCGAAGCCGATATTGTTCCATTCGGTGTTGAAATCCCATTCTCCCGAAACCTTGATGTCGGCGGCCTGCGCACCCTTGTGCGCCGCGCCGAAAACAAGCCCTGCTGCCAAAAGAAGGACGGCTACTTTTTTCATGCTGCTTCCTGAATTGAGTCTTTGAGGTTCACGGAAAGGGCCGATGGCCCGTTTATGGTTGACCACACCCCGGGATGAAGACGCAAGGCATGGCCTCGGCTTGCGGAACACCGTCGCCAGCTGAGCGTTCCCGAGAGCGGAAGATCCCGTCTTGGACGGCTAGAGAGCCTTTCTATAGGTATAGAGATGGGCGAGGTTGAAGAGGAGGAACAGCCCTCCCGCCACGACATGCCCGCGTTCCCGTCCGGCAAGGCCGAAGGCGAGGGACGCGCCGAGCGTCGCCAACATGCCCCGGTTCGTGAACCGGATGGCCCTGGCCCGGTCGAAGCGCCGCTTCCGAGGTGCCGCCGCCTCATCTTGGGCGGAGGCGAAATCCGCCCACTGCCCGGCAAGGGCCAACAAGTCCTCCCGGCTGATCTGATCCGGATCGTATTCCAGCAGCAGGGACCCGGTACGGCTGTTCACCGTCACGCGCAATATTCCCGGCAGTGAGGCCAGAAATCCGCGGACCAGTTCGGCGTCCTCCGCCCGTTTCAAGGAAGGATGGCGCAGGCGCACCCGCCCATCCACAAAACTCGTGATGCACGATTCGATTTCGCTCATGCCGAGACCTCCTCAAGTTGGGGTTCCGCGCCCGCTTTGAGCATCGGACGCATGGCGTTGAGGGACACGCCCACCGTCGTCAGATTGTGCAGGAGCGCCGAGGGCCCCGGCTGGAGGAAACCGGCCAGCCCGGACGCGAGGAATACGGTATTCAGGGTCATGATCAGGCCGAAGTCAGTCCGGATGCGCCGCATGGCGGCCTTACTCAGATCGACGGCGGTGACGAGGCCGTCAAGACGGCATTCCGTCAGCACCACGTCCGCAACTTCCCGAGCCAGATCCGCGCCGTCGCTCAGGGTCACCCCCACGTCGGCGGCGGACAGCGCCGGAGAGTCGTTGATCCCGTCGCCGAGCATGGCCACCGTGTGGCCTTCCGCCTGAAGACTGCGGATGACCTCCGCCTTGTCCGTAGGCAATACCTGCGACCTGTACTCGCTGATTCCCAACCGCTCGGCCACAGCGGCGGCCGTGCGTTCATCGTCCCCAGTGAGCATGACGACGCGGATTCCCCGCCCGAGCAGCTTGCGAATAACCGGAGCCGCCTCGGGACGCAACGGGTCTTCAATGGCAATGAGCCCGGCCAGTTTCCCGTCCACCGCCAGATAGAGGATCGAGCGGCCTTCGCGGGCCAGACGCTCGATGTCCTCCCGCATACCGTCCACCGGCACGCCTTCGTCGTGATGGATATAATGGCGGCTCCCAAACAGCACGCGCTTGCCGTGCAGGCGGGAGGCAATGCCGTGCGCCACCACATATTCGACTTCGGTATGTTCTTCCTGATGGTGCAAGCCTTCCTGCTCGGCCTTCCGGACGACGGCCCGGGCGACGGGATGCGGGAAATGCTCCTCAAGACAGGCCGCGGTCCTCAGGATGTCGTCCCGCTCGTAGCCTTCTCCGGGGATCACCTCCGCAACGCGCGGACGGGATTCCGTAAGGGTCCCGGTCTTGTCGAAAACCACGGCGTCAGCCGCCGCCAGCGATTCGAGGAACCGCCCGCCCTTGACGAGGACGCCGCGCCCCACCCCTTCCTTCATGGCGGCAAGCACCGCCAGAGGGGTGGAAAGTTTCAGCGCGCACGAATAGTCGACGAGAAGGACGGAAGCGGCGCGGGCGGGATTGCGGGTGACCAGCCAGACAAGCCCGGCCAGCAGAAAGCTGAACGGCACCACCGCATCGGCAAGCCGTTCGGCCTTGCCCTGCACTCCGGCCTTGAGCGCTTCGGAATCCTCGATGAACCGGACAATCTGCCGGAGGCGCGTGCCGTCGCCCACGCCCGTGGGCCGGATGGCGATCTCGCCCTCCTCAACCACAGTCCCGGCGTATACCGACGAACCGGGAGAGCGCAGGACACCGAGCGGTTCTCCGGTCATGGAAGCCTGATTGACGGAGGCTTCGCCTTCCGCCACCACGCCGTCCACCGGAATGGCGGACCCCGTGCGGACAATGACCAGATCGTCTTCGCTCAGTTCGCTGATGGCGACATGCATCTCCCGGCCTTCGCGCCGCACCCAGACGGTATCGACGTCAAGCGCGAGGCTCTGGGCGAGGGTGTCCAGCGACTTCTTGCGCGTCCACGCTTCGAGCGCTTCACCGAAACCGAGCAGCAGAGTCAGCAGGCGTGCCGTTTTGAAGTCACGGCGCAACAGGGAAATGCCGATGGCGGCGGCATCAAGGACATCCACACTGAGGCGCCCACGGCACAACGCCGCAACCCCTTTGAGGATAAAGGGAACGGAGGCCGCCACCGCCGTGGCCACCCTGACGAGAACCGGCATGAACGGCCGGACAAAGATATAGCGGAGAAAAGGCCCCCAACTCGGCCTTCCGGCTGGCTCGGGGAGGTTTTCGCCGCACACGGCGACATCCCCGGAAGGCTGTTCCGAAGCGGCCACCGCCAGCAACAGGAACGCGGCCCGCTTGGCTTCGTCGTTGGCATACAAGAGGAGCACACTCCCCGTACGGGGATTGACGCGCACCCCTTCGATGCCCCCGACGGCGTCAAGCCTGTCCGCAAGGACTTGCGCCTTGCGGAGGCTGAAACCGTACCGGGCGCGCAGGCGGACCCGTCCCGGCACGTCATGGACAATAAAAAACAGCATGGGAGTTCCTTTTTGGAGGAAAGGCGGGAAGGACCGCCCGCCTTCCGGGAGCGGCACGAGGCCGTCCCGGAGGCGTAAGAAAGGGGAGCGTTCAGGCTTCCGAAGGGGCTTCTCCCTCTTTCGAGGGAAAACGAAAGCCTACCGGAAACATCGGCTAAACGCTCGCGGGGAACACCGGAGGACTAGGCCTCTTCCTTCGCTTCCCGGCGCTGTTCCGCCGCGTGGCGGGCTTCGGCCACCATGTCGTCCATGTTTTCTTTCACGGTTTCTACTTTGGCGAGCACAGCATCCTTGACGTCCATGCCACGGCTCAACAAATCAGCGGCCATCGGCTTCAGGTCAAGCTTGCCCTTGCTCACCGCCACCGCGCCGATTGCACCAAGCGCCAAGCCGCCAAGGAAAAACAGGCCGTACTTCATGTTCTCGTTCATGTCATTCTCCTTCGATGTGGAATTTTATTATCAATTAAAAGTGGAAAAAGAAGCCTACAAAGCCATGCAGATTCTATAGGCTGCCGCCGCCACACCGTACGCAAACACGGTGTTGAATATCATGCTGAACGCAACCCAACCCCAGCTGCCCGCCTCCTGACGGATGACCACGAGGGCCACGAAGCACGGGGAGTACAGCAGCACGAAGAGCATGAGGGACAACGCCGTCGCCTTGTTCCAGTTCGGGTCCTGTGCGAGGCGTTCCGCCAGCGACGTCGCTTCTTCAGGATCCTGCTCGCCAAGCGAATAGGCCGTGCCGAGCGTGGAAACAATGGCTTCCTTGGCCGCTATGCCGCCAATCAGAGCCACGTCCGTGCGCCAATCGAAGCCCACGGGCTTGGTCAGGGGTTCGATGGCCATGCCGAGACGTCCGGCCCAAGAATGCTGCAAGGATTCTTCAGCGAGGGTCGCCTGTACGGCGGCCAGCTCTTCCTCCAGCGGAGTGCGGGCTTCATCCCCTTCGGGCAAGGCGTCCACCTTCTCCTGCAAGGCGGCGATCTGCGTTTCCAGCGGCGCGGCCTGCTCAGGATCCAGCGTCGGGAAGGTCATGCTCGCCCAGATCAGGATGGACACGGCAACAAGCACGGTCCCGGCCTTTTTGAGATACATCCATGTGCGTTCCCAGCAGTGCGTGACCACGCTGCGCAGGGTGGGGACCCGGTACGGGGGCAATTCCATGACGAACGGGGTGGATTCGCCGCGGATGATGGTCGAGCGCATAAGGCGCGCCATGAGAAGCGCGGCGGCCCAACCGGCCAACGTCAGCAGGAACATGGTACGGGCGGGGTTTTCGGGGAAGAACACGCCCACCAGCAGCAGGAACACGGGGAGTTTGGCTCCGCACGCCATATAAGGAAGCGTGAGCAGGGTCGCCAGCTTTTCCTTGGGACTGCGCAAGGTCCGGGTGGCCATGACGCCGGGGATGGCACAGCCGCCCGCGATACCGCCCGCGATGATGAACGGCATGACGGAAGCCCCGTGCAGGCCGAAGGCGCGGAACACGCGGTCAAGCATGTAGGCCATACGGGCCATGTAGCCGAAGTCTTCAAGAATCGCGACCAGCGTAAACATGATGATGATAAGCGGCACGAAGCTCATGACGCCGCCGAGGCCGTCGATAACGCCGCTGACGATGAGCGACTTGAGGAAGCCGTCGGGCATCAGGGCGCTTACGGTCTCGCCAAGCCAGCCGAAGCCGTCTTCGACCCATCCCTGTGGGTATGCGCCGATCACGAAGGTCAGCTGGAACATGGCATACAGCACGCCGAGCATGATAAGAGGGCCGAACAGCGTGTTGGTCAGCACCTTATCCAGCTTGTCGGACAGCTCAAGGCGGTCCTTGGCCGATTCGCGCCGGACGGCCCCACTGCGCAGCACACCACGGATAAAGCCGTAACGGTAGTCGGCGATGATGGCTTCGGGCGACGTCTGCAAGGTATCCCGAAGATGGTCGGCCACGGTTTCCCGGTCGGCGCGCAGCTGCGCGGCCACATCGGGCATACGTTCCACCTGCCTCAGGATTTCGGAATCGTTTTCCAGCACCTTCAGGGCAATCCAGCGGGCGGGATAGCGATCCGTCAACAGCCCTTTCTCGGCAAGGAGCCGTTCCATCTTGGTGAGGACCGGATCGAGATCCGGGCCATAGGAAATGTTCAGCGGAGCGCTCCCCCGGCGGCCAAAGGCGACGGCTTCGCGCAGAGCGTCTTTGAGACCTTCGCCGGAACGCGCCACGGTCGCCACAACGGGAATGCCGAGCTGTTTGCCCAACTCCTTCGTATCCACCTGAATGCCCGCTTTCCGGGCTTCATCCATCATATTGCAGGCCAGCACGACCGGCAGGCCCATCTCCATGATCTGGACGGTGAGGAACAGGTTGCGCTCAAGCGCGGAGGTGTCCACCAGATCCACGACCGCCATCGGCTTTTCCTCGGCCTTTTCGGGCGCGAGCACGGCACGGGTGACGATTTCCTCCTGCGAGTACGCCGTCAGGGAATACGTGCCGGGAAGGTCCACCATGAGGACCTCAACGCCGTCGATGGAGACGTAGCCTTCCTTCTTGTCGACGGTGACGCCGGGATAATTCCCGACATGCTGATGGGTTCCGGTATATTCGTTGAACGCCGTGGTTTTCCCGCAGTTCGGGTTCCCCGCCAGCGCAATGCGGACCTCTTTCAATGCGATGTGCTTCGCCTCGCTGCCGTCCTGGCGGCAGTGCGGGCAATCGGCATGGGCCTGGCTCATGCGACCTCCACAGTGATGTAATCGGCTTCGCGGTTCCGCAGGGCCAGCGTGACCCCGAAAAGCCGCAGTGCAACCGGGTCACGCAGCGGGGCGCGGCCCACAATTTCCACATCCGTACCGGGGATGAGCCCCATGTCGCGGATACGCCGCCCGAGCTCGCCATCGGCATCCACGCTGATGATGCTGCCCTTCTGCCCCGCCTGCATCTGGCGCAAACCTATCCTCCGCATACAGTCCTCCAAATTGATTTTGATTTTCTTTATTAAGAAAACCTGACGACACTCTACTTCACCACCGCATGCAGTTTGCTGCGTGCGTTACGGTTTTCCCATGGGGCGCTTCAACAAAGCTCCGTACACTCTGACACAAGCCCTCCCGGAACGGGTGAAAGATGCCATTATTGAAAAGTATTGTCAATATAAGTGAGAAAATCTTTCAATTACAGCATCTGTATTCGCCTATCGCGTACGATTTCCGTGTGTTAGAAACCGATGAAATGTTACTTTCCCAACCTGAACAACACGGCGTGAGCCGTTCTGGGGAAAAAAAGCTCAAAGATTGACTCATCAAACTTTATTTGACAAATACTCACTTTTGACCTACTCCCCGGCTCTGGGGGGAATCCATGCTCACAAACGCCGCGCCGAACAGCGCCCTGCCGACCGCCCGGGAACTCGTTTCCCTCACCGTGCCGCAGCTCGGCATGATGCTGTGCCATCTTGCCGTTTCCATGACGGATCTGTGGGTGGCAGGACGGCTGGATGCCTCCGTTCAGGCGTCGCTCGGCATCGTTTCGCAGGTCTTCACCCTCCTCATGCTGATCACTTCCCTTGCCGGAAGCGGCTGCCTGACGACCATCAGCCAAGCCCTCGGAGCCGGGCTCGAACAGCGCGCCCGCCGGTACGCGGCGCTGATCGCAGGGCTTGCCGGTCTCACGGGCACGGTCATCGCAGCGACAAGCCTCCTTTGCCTGCCGATGACGCTCCGGCTCATGCACGTCTCCCCCGAAATGGAACCCGTGGTCAGGACGTTTATCATTGCCTACAGCTGCCAACTGCCGTTTTATTACACCCTGATCATGCTGAACTCGGTGTTCCGGGCCTACAAGCTGGTCCGCCTCCCGCTCATCGCCATAGCCGTGGTCGCCGTCGGCAACCTCATCGGCAGCGCGGGGTTCGGGCTGGGGCTGTGCGGGTTGCCCGACTACGGATATCAGGGGATCGCGTGGAGTACCTTTGGGTCCGCCCTGCTCGGGCTGGCCTGCAACCTGTACGCCATCGTCCGGCACGGCATCCTGACCCGCGCATCCCTCGCCCCGTGGCGGTGGGCCCGGCGTGCCATGCCCTATCTCTTCCGGGTGGGCGGACCGTCCGCCCTCGGCGCTCTGGCGGGACACATGGGGAATCTCGTCATCCTGTCGCTGCTCACGGGGCTGCCCGGCGACATGGTGCCTGTCCTTGCCGGGATGACCCTCGGCTCGCGGGTGGAGAGCTTTCTGACCTTCCCCACTGCGGCGCTGAGCATGACCGTCACCATCCTGAGCGGGCATCTGATCGGTGCAAACAGGCCCGAAGCGCTGTTCCGTTTCGGCCAGCGGCTCGCACTCGCCGCCGCCCTTGCGCTCGGATTCGGCGCTGGGCTGCTGTTTGTGTTCCGGGTTCCGGTGGCGGAGATGCTGTCCACACAGCCCGAGGTCGTCCGGCAGGCCGCGCAGTTCCTCGTCTTCGCGTGCGCGGGTATTCCGCTCAAGACCTATTCCATGCTTGTGAACGGGGCTTTCGCCGGGGCGGGGGCCACGCGCGTCTCCTGCAAAGTCAACTGTGTGACCATGTGGGCGCTCCAGCTTCCGCTGGCGTGGACGCTCGGCAACGCCTTCGGCGCGACCGGCATCTACGCCGCCATGCTCTGCGCGAACGCGGGTTCGGCATTCTGGTACGCACGGCTCTACGCCGGGAAAAAATGGCTTGAATACGGTATGCGAAAACGTCAGAATGCCTGACGAGCCGAAAGAGGAGAACGCGGTATGCCCGAAGAGCGAAACGACGCCAGACAGCTCTCGCCTGTGCTGGAAAACTACCTAGAAATCATCTTCCATCAGGAAATCCGGGAAGGCGCGGCCCGCGCCAGTTCCATCGCGGAGGCGGCGGGCGTGTCCCGCTCCACCGTCACCAGCACGCTGAAGGCGCTGAAAAGCATGGGCTATGTGGACTATGAGCCCTACAGCCTCGTCCACCTGACCGAAGCGGGGATGCACATCGGGCGGGATATCGCCCACCGGCACATCGTCATTCAGGAATTTTTCCAGCATATCCTCCAGTTGGAACCGAACGTCTCCAACGACGTGGCCTGTGAACTGGAACACGTGATTCCGCCGGACGTCATACGGCGTCTGGGGCAATTCGTCCTGTACCTGCGGAGCCGCGAGGACGACTGGAAAAACTGGCAGGAGGACTACAAAGAAATCCGGCTGGAGCATATCCAGTCCAATACGGACAGGGATCTTGTCCGCAACGCGCCGCCCATGCTCGCCATGCGCACCCAGATGATGGGGCAGGACGAACTGCGGAAAAAGTACCGTTAGCGGGCTTTATCCTACGCGTCGGCAGAGCCCTCCGGCGGCGCGAAAAACCATGCAAAACCTCCGAAGCGAACGCCCTCCGCGTGGCCTCGCCATCAGCCGGAAAGCGTGGAAACGTGAAGGCCCGATAAGGCTTCCGTGCAAACATCCCCGGCTCTCCGGGATGGATCCCCCCTGCCCCATACGTTGCGTCCCGGCGCCTTGGGCCGCTTACGCAACGGAATCCGGGCCTTTCCTTGCGACAAGGCACAACGCCCCGCCCTCTCCGCGAACGTCGGACCGGACATCGACAAATCCGACGGCGCACAGCCATCCCGCCAGCGCGTCCGCCGTATACGTCCGCATCCCGTCCACTATGGAGCACCACCGGGAATCCCCGGACTCCTCGTTCACGATCAAAAACACGCCGGACGGTCCGAGTACGCGGAACACCTCGGCAAAGGCGGCGGATACATCCGGCCAGAAGTAGACCGTCTCGAAAGCGGTGACGAGATCGAAGGACGCATCGGCATAGGGCAGCCGGGAAACATCCCCCTGCCGCACTTCGCAGCGCCCGGCGGCGACGGCTCCGGCGTTCTTCCGGAGGCTGGTGGCGACGCTCTCAGCGGAAAAATCGATCCCGCAGACAGACCCCTGCGGGCAGAGTTTCAGAAATTGCGCCAGATTCGCCCCGCCGCCGCATCCTATATCGAGCACCCGGGCGTCGGGCTCCGGCGACACATGCGACCGACCCCACTTCGCCAGCGAAGCGTGCCCCCAGTTCATAGCCCACAGCATGATCCTCCCGGATAGGCCGCCGGGCTTCCGGGCGTTCTGAAAAAACGTCCGCAATACATGACGCATACGCTCTCCTTGTCTATCCGGCTGACGTTCCCTCGCTTCATGTACAAGTAAAACAGACTGGACGAGGAACGACTGGCCTCCTCTCCAAAGGTCTGAGAGGTACCTGGAAGTATTATCTACGGAGAAAACCCGGCACAGCCGGGCTGAGATCCGCCACGAGTCGGGAACGCGAAACCGGGGCCTTTCTCACCAGAACGGCCCCCCCAATCCGGACTACCCCAAAGTTTCCGAATACGGACTTTGCGGGAACGGCGGCCCATACGTCAAGAGGGGCCCCCGCATCGGGCGCTCCTGTCCGGCGAGGACAACAGGGGGTACGTCACGCATCCTTGAGCGAGTAGCGCACCGGCACCAGAACCTGAAAACCTTTCCCCCCACGGACCGAGGGTATATCAAGGCCGACAAGCTTCTCGCCGAGCCGTTCGGTGGCTGTATCGAGCACGCCGAAGCCGCTGCCCTTGCCGAGCGAGCACGCACTGACCTTTCCGTCGGCGGAGATCGTCACGAGAAGCTGCACCGTCCCTTCAGCGCCGATCCGCCGCGCCTGCTTGGGATACCGCTTGTGACGGTTCAGGGCGTCAAGGATGGCTCCCAGCGCCTTGCTCTTGTCGTCCGGTCGTTCCTGCGTTCCCCCGACCGGGGCCGGAGGCGCGGCCGCCACGGAGGATACGCCCGTCCCCGCCGAAACCGGAGGAATCTCCGTCTGTTGGCCTACTGGAGCGGAAGGCGGCACGGGCTTCTCCGGCTGCCGGACCACCGGCCGCGTTTTTTTCACCGGAGGAGCTTTCTTGACCGGTTTCGGCTTCACGGGTTCGGGGGCCACCGTTTTGGGCGCCTCCTGCGGAGGCTTGGGCCGTTCGACGACCGGAGGCGGCACGGGGATCGTCACCTCCGATTCCGGGCTCAACAGCTTGCGCATGGCGTCCGGCTGAACGGGTTTCGCCTCGGGCGTCGGCTCGGGGCGGATCACACGCATCAGCATGATGGATGAAGGGGCTTTCGGCGGCGTGAGGATCTTGACGGAGGGGGTCATCAGACACACGGCCAAGGCCAGCAGGACAAGCCCCCCGGTCATGCCGCCCGCCATGCTGCGGCTCTTGCGGAATTCCTCCACCCCGTACAGGGGCCTAACGCTCACTTGGCTGCGTGCTGATAACAAAGTGTCCTCCTCTCTTCAGCCTGGCGATGTCTACGACGCCGACAAACGCTTCAAAAGGGGCCTTTTCGTCGACGTACAGATTCAGCAGGGCTTCGGGCCGCGTCTCGAGCACCGCGGCCAACGCCTCTTTCGTCAATTGCCGATCCTGATAATGGATAGTCCCATCGGCCTTCACCGAAATCACCAGTTCCGCATTCTTACGGCTGGATTCCTCCGACGTCTCCGAGGCCGGAAGCACGATATCCAGCACCGGCTTGCTGAATGTCGTGGTCATGATGAAAAAAATCAGGAGCATGAAGATAACGTCGATGACCGGCGTCAGATCGATGCTGGCATCCTCGTCGAAATCATGCATGGCACATTCTCCGGTTTTCGGGCCGGGCTTCCCGCTTCGCGCCGCCGCACAGTTCCAGCGCACGGTAGCTGTGTTCCACGGCCTCGATGTGGAAGCCCTTGAATTTGAGCATTAGGTAATAGTAGAACATGAGCATGGGGATGGCGACGCACAGGCCCATGATCGTGGTGATGAGCGCTTCCCAGATGCCCGCCGCCAGCTGCGCGGCGTTGGGGGCGCTGTTTTCCGCGATGGTGCGGAACACCGTCACCATGCCGAGGATGGTCCCGAGCAGGCCGAGCAGCGGCGAGACCACCGAAATGAGCCTCAGCCAGCACAGCCCTTTCGTGACCTGCTCGAAATTGCGGTGGAACAGGTAAGCGACCTCGGCCCGGATGTCTTCGGAGTGGCCTCCGTGGGTCTTCACGACATCGCGGATAATGGCAATCAGCGGATTGTCGCTCTTATCGCACACATCGCGCATACAGCGGCCTTCCTGATGCTCAATGTCGAGAAAGTCCCGCTTGAAGTCGCGCCAGACGAAATGCAGATACAGAAGGTTCCGCAGCGCGAGGTACAATCCCGCACAACCGACAAAAACCAGCGCGACGCCGGACGGGCCTATGGACGCATAGATTGAGGCAAGATTCATGAGCGTTTCCTTAACACGACGTATGGGCGGCAGAGCCGCCCTTCCGGTTTCGGGGCCGAAGCCCCGTTGATCCTTCTGGCCCGTCAGGCCACCTGTTCCGCGAACCCCTTGAAGGCTTCCTGCGCCCGGAGGCAGTCGGCCTCGTCGGGATGCTTGGCCGCTTCTTCGAGGCGCGCCTTGCGTTCGGGCGTCATGGGGTGCACGTCGGACGCCATTTTCTGCATCATGGCGACGATCTTCGGATCGACCTTGCCCTGACACAGATACGTGCCGAGCACCTTGTTCCGGCGTTCCGGAGCGTTCACCAGCGCTTCGCCCTGCGCGATGCAGTCCCTGGCGTGATCGGAATCCGGCCATGCGCCCAGCGTGCCGAACAAAGCCACCTTCGCGTCCCGCACCGTTTCCAGATAGGCCTTGGCCTGCGCGTCGGGCATCCCCTTGTCCACCCAGTAGCCCACGGCAACCAGATCGTAGCCCTCGGGCGCGGGAGCGGACTCCACGGGATGGATCTCACAGCCGGGAAGAACGGCGGCGATGGCTTCGGCGATTTTCCGGGTATTCCCGGTCCGGGACGAATAGACGACAAGAGCTTTCATGACGGGTCCTTTGTGCCCACGGCCTCGCGCAACGCGAAGAACGACTCGCGCGCTGCCGGGATGAGTTGACGGTTTTCGCGGCCCACGTACACGGAGAACAGGACCGTGCCCGCCGCGTTGAAAAACTGCACGGAATGGCTTTCCAATCCCATAAAGGGTAAAGACAGGAAACAGATGTGACCGAGATCATCGATCTTGAGATGTCCGCCGAGTCCGCTGCCGCCGGACAGGTTGAAATAGCCGTGCCCGTGCCTGCCTTCCGGTATCTTTCCCTTGATTTCGATGACGGAGCCCAGATGCGCCATGATAAAGGTGGCGTTTTCCCATGAGGCCAAGGCCTGCCAGACCGTATCGAAGGCGTCCTTGCCCGCGAAGGCCCGCGCCTCGTCCGGCAGGGCTCTGGCGACTTCCAGTTCCGAAACGCCGAAGCGTTCCGCAAGGCTTGCCAGCATCACCGGCTTCTTTTCCCGCAGGGCCGCGGCGATGGACTCGCCCAGCGTTTCCGTCGTCTGGCAACACGATGCCGTCATAGTTCGTTCTCCCGTTTGGTTTCCGTTTATTCCCATTCCAACAGCGCTTCGTCTGTTCGAGACGCCCCGGAAAAGATGACTCATGCGGGTGCCGCTCTCCGGAAGGTTTCCCTTCCGATCCGCAGCATTCCCTCCGTACGCACTCGCTATGAAAGAGGCAGCCGCAACGCCCGGGCGCATGACAACCCCATCAGTTCGAGATCATGGGTGATCACAAGGACGCAGGCCCCCCTGCCAGCCAGCAGATCCAGCGCGTCGGCGATGCGGCGCATGTTGCGCCCGTCAAGGCCGCTGGTGGGCTCGTCGAGGATGAGCACGTCCGGGCGCTTGGCAAAGGCGCAGGCGATCACAAGCCGCTGCTTTTCGCCGCCGGAAAGCGATTGCGGGTGACGTTCCGCAAGCCCTTCCAGCGCGAACAGCGACAGCAGGCCGGGCACATCGTCCGCGCCGCCCCCCGCCAGCGATAGGCTGACTTCAAGTTCCTGCCGTACCGTCTTCATATGGAGCTGGTGATCGGCGTTCTGGAGCACAATGCCCACTCTGGAAAGCAGTTTCGATGCCGGGACCGGCTGCCCCGCGATGGCGAACCGCCCTTCCTGCGCGGCGTTCAGGCCGGTAAGCAGGCGGGCGAGCGTGGTCTTGCCCGTGCCGTTGTCCCCGATGAGCGCGGTCACGCCCGCCGGGATCGACACGTCCACGCCGTCGAACAGGGCCGGTTTGCCGGAGTACGCGAACCGCAGGCCGGAAACGACCAGCCCGCCTTCACCCGGCTCCAGCAGTTCCTCCGCGCAGTCCGGCAACGTGCGGCGGGGATCGTCTATCCGGGCGGCGCGCAGCCCGCACCGTCCGCGCAGGGCGTCGTCGTACAGCAGGTCAAAGCCGCCCCGCTCCGCAATCCGGCCTTCCCGCATGACAAGCACGCGATCCGCTATGCCTTCCAGCCAGTACAGCCGATGATCCACCACAAGGATCGCCATGCCCCGCGCCTTGAGTTCGGCGAGCTTGCAGGCCAGATCCTCGGTAGCTTCGGGATCGAGATTGGCGCTCGGCTCATCAAGGATAAGGGCCCTCGGCCCCTGCGAGAGGATGGAGGCCAACCCGACCTTCTGCTTCTGCCCCTCGGACAGTTCGTGGATGGAGGAGGACAGGATCGGCCCGAGCCGGAAGGCCCGCGCCGCCTCATCGATTTTGGCGGCGATGGCTTCGGGCGAAACGCCCTGCCATTCATGGGCGAACGCCAGCTCGTCCTCGACATTCAGGGCGAAAAACTGCTGTTCGGGGTCTTGAAAGAGCGTTCCGACCTCCCGCGCAATGGCGTTGATGGGCCGGGCGTCCGTCGGCTCGCCGCCGATCAGGACACGGCCTTCCAGCGTCCCCTGAAAATAGTGGGGGCACAGGCCGTTGGCGAGGCGCATCAGCGTGGACTTGCCGCAGCCGCTGGCCCCGGTGCACAGCACCAGTTCGCCGGGCCGCACCGAAAACGAAATATCCGAAACCGCCGGGCACGTCTGGAACGGGTACGTGTAGGTCACACGTTCAAAGCGGATCATCAGCGCATCCCTCCTTCCAGCGGGGCCCATCCCACGGCATGTTGGCACAGCACCGCCGCAGCCGCCACAAGGCAGGCCGCGACCAAAAGCCATGTGTCGGACGCCTTCCAAACCAGCTTCCGGTAAGGGCGCATCCCTTCGCCGTAGCCGAGCCCCTTGAGTTCGGCGGCGATGCCGAGCTCTTCCGACGTCTTCAGCGAACGGAACAGCAACGGCGTGAACACCAGCCTGATCAGCAGCACGGGATGGCGGAAGGCGTTCCACGGGGTCATGCGCCAGCCGCGTATCCGAAGCGTTTCCGAAACCTGTTTGGCGTCATGCAAAAACGTGGGGATGAAACGGATCATCACCGCCGCCGGGAGATACAGGCAGAAAGGCAGGCGCAAACTCTTCAGGGCGGTCAGCAGGCTCTGCACCCGGCAGGAAAAGGCCAGCGGCAGGATCACGTTCAGCATCGTCGCCATGCGCAGGAACGGCACCACCAGCGACACCGCCGAAAACGCAGGCATGGACGGGATCAGCAGGCTCATCCCGAACGCGCACCCCATGGCCAGCAGCGACATGCCCACAAGGACCGCATACCCGATCAGCAGGATGCGGAACTGCCGCATCCCGAGGGCATACACCAGAGACATGCCGAAAAGCACCATCTGCGGCTCGACCCCGGACAGGGCCACCGTAGCCACGGACGCCAGCAGGCTGACGAACATCTTCGCCCTCGTATCCGCCGCGTGCAGCCCGCCGCCCCAGACGGCCCCCTCAGTTACGGACAATGCCTGCATGACGCAGCTCCCGAACGGCGCGGACGCCGGAAAAAAGCCCGCACAGCGATCCCACGTAGCCGATGACCACAATGGGGACGATGACATACAACAAGGCCGGACTCTCGCGCATGAACAGCCACGAAACGCCCAGCGAAAAGACTTTCGACGTGAGATCGTACACCGCGACGCCGAGCACGGGCGCCCACGGCTTCCGCATCCCTCCGGAGCAGACCATCGCCGCCTCGGCGCAGCCCGCCGCCAGCAGCATGGCCGGGAGGAGCGTCACGCTGCCGCCGAGCAGAAGCATACTGATGAGCATGTTCACGAGCACGAACAGGGCCAGCGTCCCGGGCTTGCGCACCTTATAGAGCATGACCACGAGCAGCGTGGTGAAAATGAGGTTCTTGGCGAGCAGGCTCACCGGATTCATCCCTCCCCCCACCAGCGCGACCAGCAGGGTGGAAAGCTTGGCGGCGGCCGAGAAAACGCCGAGGACGACGAGTTCCCGCGCGCTCCAGTAATGACGGTTGAAGACCTGTGACGGCATCCGTATTCCTTCCCCTCCTCCCCCCGACGCCGCACGGGATTACCGTGGGCGTCCGCCGCCGTGCAGCGTGGGAAGAGTTTTTTGATAATATAAATGAAATTCAATTTCAATACTAAAGCACAGGCTTCCTCATGAAATCAGAATCTCATGCCGACCTTGATGTTGGCGTGCAGGCCGGGTTCCAAAATGCTGTCGTCCTGCCGGTACCGCTTGTCGAAGAGGTTCAGGACTTCTGCGGCCACGGTATACTGCTTTTCGTCGCCGAACTCGAAACCGAAAGCCACGTTCGCCGTCTGCCAGTTGTTGTAGTGGGTCGTCTCGCTTTCGGTCTTCTCGACGGAATTTGAGGAGAACCGCCCGTACACGTCGGCGTTGAAGTCAACGGTTTCGCTCAGGGCGTGCTTGAAGCGCACCCCCGCCCTGCCCGACCATTCGGGTACGCCGGTTTTCCATGTGGTCAGCGTGCCATAGTCGAACTTGCGCCGCATCCATGTCGCGGAAGCGTACGGCGTGAGGCCGCATTCGAAATCATAGCTCGCGGCCAGCTCCACCCCGTGGGTCTTCGCCGACGAGACGTTGATGTAGCGCGAAGTGTCGGTATCCGCGTCAATGGTGGGGTTATAAATATAGTCGTCCGCATCGGAATAGAAGGCCGCGACGTCTACGGACAGGCCGTCATGGACATACCGCGCCCCGATTTCATAGCTGTTCGAGGTCTCCGGCTTGAGGCCGGGGTTCGGCAGGATCGTCCCGCCTCCCATCGCCGACATCACATACTTTTCCTGCAGCGAAGGGACACGGAATCCCTGCGCGAACGTGGCCCGCAGCGTCAGATCCGGGATGCCCGACCACATAAGGCCCACATTGAAGACCGGCCGGGAATTGTTTGAGGAGCTCTCCGTGCCCACGTCATACGGGACCGTGCCCTTGGAGTTGGTCTTGCTCCCTTCGGCATGTTTCATCTCGGACTGGACCCACGTATACCGTACCCCATAGCTCAACGTGAAGTCGGCGGGCAAGGTCGATTCCATCTGGGCATACAGGGCGTTCGTCAGCATGTCGCCCTCGTGGTAGGCCGTGGAGGTGTACGGGATGCTCTTCGCCATGGATGCCGCCGCGATCTGTTGCGCAAAAGGGGGCGCACTGGCCAAGATGCCGGTGGCAAGGATGCGCTCCACTGAAGTGGAAGCCGAAGCCCTCGTATCAGCCTTCAGCGTATCATAGCTGATGTCGTATCCGGTGATCAGGTAATGGTTGTCGCCGATGGCCCAGTCCATCTGCAGCGAGGAGCCGAGCTGCTTGTTCCGGTTGTCCGCATTGTTGGTGACGACCAGCGGCATCTTCGTGATGGCCGGGTCCGTGTTCACGTCGTTGGTCATTTCCTTTTCATTCTTCTGCCAAAATGCGTCGAAGCGCACGCGGGGAAGCCACGGCGTCACGTTTTTGGCTTCGGCGAAGGCATAAACCTTATCGCGCTGCCACTTGGGGACGTCCACGGCGAAATTCTCATAGCCGGGTTCCATGCTCCCGGAATGGATGGAACCCTTGAAGCTGTCCAGCCCGCCGCCGACCGTGAACTTGTCGGAAAAGTCGTAGCTCAGGAACGCGCTGCCTTCCTTCTGGCGGAAGGAGGTGTTCGGCGCTTCGCCGTCAGGCGTGCGCAGGTTCCCCTGATCGCTGTATGAGCCGGACACGCGGTACTTGAATCCGTTCATACCGCCGAAAGCCGACAGGGATTCGGCAAAACCGTTGGACGCGCCGTTATAGGCCACGGACGCCTCGCCCTGAATCGGTTTGTCCCCGCCTTTCTTGGTGATGATGTTGACCACGCCGCCGATGGCTTCCGAACCGTAGAGCACGGACGCGGGGCCCTTGATGACTTCCACGCGCTCCACGTTGGAGGGATCGATCAACAGGGGCGTGCCGTCCATCGACTTGTTTTCCACGAGCTTCTGCCCGTCGATGAGGATCAGCACGCGGTTGGGATTCTCGCCGCGGATGGATATGCGCTTAAAGCCCTCCCGCCGGAATTCCTGATTTCCACGCCCGGCACGTCCTGCAAAAGCTCGCCGATGGTCCGGGCGGGAGAACGCTTGATGTCCTCGCTCGTCATGACGGAAACGCTCATGGGAACGTCCTGCAATTCCTTCTCCACCCTCGTGGCGGTCACGTACACGTCGTCCGCCTTGACCGGCTCCTCCACGGCATAGGCGGGGCACCACGCCGCCAAGCCCAGCGCCGTCAACGGCAAGGCACGGGCCAGCATCTTCCTTACAAACATCAGGCCTCCAAAGCACGCTTGAGATAATCAAGCAACAGTTGTGAAAGGTTCACCTGCCAGAACTGCCCGGCGAGCGTAAGCACGATGAAGGCCCCGTCCCGTTCGACAAGACCCGCCCGCTCCCATTGCTCAAGCACGGGTTTCCACACCTCGCCCAACGGGATGCCGTAAGCCGCTTCCAGCCCCGGCATGTCCAGCCAGCCCTGCTCCATCCCCTCGGCGATGGCCTTGAACAGCTTTCCCTGCGGGAACGGGCGGAACAGCATGGCGATGGGCTTGCGTCCGGCCCGGACTTCTTCCTGCCACGCCCGGTAGTCCGACTGGTTCAGATAGAAGAACCCGTCCAGATTGCCGCCCGCGCCGGGACCGAACGCCAGACAGTGGGCGCGGCCTTTGACATACAGATTGTACAGGTTGCGTTCCCGCGACGTCCGCGCCCAGTGGCTGATCGACAGGCGGCGGTAAAACCCTTTCTGCATGGCCTTCACCCCTGCGGCGAACATGGCCGACTGCATGGGGACGTCCGCCCCGGCGGGAAGGCGTCCGCTCTCAATGGCCTTGGCGAGCGGGGTGTTCCGGTACACGTTGAGCTGGTAGCAGTCAGCGCCGTCGAGCTTGAGCGACTGGGCCGTGGCGATGTCCGCCAGCCAGCGTTCCATCGTCTGCATGGGGAAGCCGTAGATGAGATCCACGATGACGGCGGCCTGATCATAGCTCTGCAAAAGCTGGAGCTGCCGAATCAGCGTGTCGCGATCGGACACGCGGCCCATCGCCTGCCGGATCTCCGTGTCAAAGCTCTGCACCCCGAGTGAAAAACGGTTTGCCCCGCCCTCGAAGCACGCTTCCATCTTGTCCGGGCCGAAATTCGACAGACGCCCTTCCACCGTGATCTCGCAATCGTTGGCGAGCGGCAGCACGGCGCGGACTTCCTTCAAGATGCGCCGGAGATCGTCCGCCTGCAGCGCCGTGGGCGTGCCTCCGCCCATGTACACGGCATGTACCGGCCCGGCATCCTGTCCGGGGCGGCCCCGCCACAGGCGCAGCTCCTGAATGAGCGCGTCGGCGTAGATCCGGCTTTCGTCTTCGCGGTATGCCTTGTTGTAGAAACCGCAGTACAGGCAGTGCGTCTCACAAAACGGCACATGGATGTACGCCACGGTCTTTCCCGTCCTCGGCTCCGCCAGCAAAGGCTCCAGCGTCGCCTCAAAATCCTGTTTTTCCACGCCCGAACCGCCAAGGCCGGGATGTACGGCGATCTTGCCTTCAAACGCGTACGGCAGAGGATCGACCCCCTCCCTGGCGAAGTAGCGTTCGAGCCCCTCAGCCGGGACGCTTGGCTGCCCTACCCGCTCCTGCTCGGACGGAAGGCTTTTTTCCAATCGGATTTCAGTCATGACCCCTCCGGGTTCCCATCAAAAGTACATTGAACAATATTAAGTTTTATTAATCAAACTTTATGTCCGCAGATGTACACAGTCCGCCCCGGCCTGTCAACCGTTTCTGCCAAAAGGCGGAATGCTTTTTATTACAGCCTATTTTGAAGGAGATTGTCCAGCGAGGCACTCCGGACAGACGCCGTACAGATACAGCCTGTGTTGCGTGGGCGTAAATCCGTATTGGCGGACAAGACGCTCCTGCAGGGCTTCGATCTTAGGATCGACGACCTCAATGCTCTTGCCGCAGCACTCGCAGATGAGATGATCGTGGTGCCAGTCGCTGGCCTGCTCATACCGGACGACGCCCCCGCCGAAAGAGACTTCCTTGGCAAGCCCGGCCTCACACAACAGCTTCATCGTGCGGTATACCGTGGACTGCCCCACCGTCGGATCCTGTCGCTGAACCAGGCCGTACAGATCGTCAATGGTCAGGTGCCCCTCTTCCTGAAAAAACACGGAAACGATGGCTCGCCGCTGCTGCGTGTTGTGGCAACCTTTTCCGCGTAGGAAGCGCGTGAACACCGTCTCCGGATCAACATGGACTTGTCCGCCTGACATACCTCACCCTTACATAACGGTTCAAGATGTATTGAAGCGCGGGCCCTGCACTCCGGCCCGCGCTTCAGGCATAACGGCTACGGAGTGCCTATACCGCCCACAGTCTATTATAATTGAATTTCATTTTCAATATATTCGCATAAAAAAATGCGGTTAAAGAGCCGCCAACAGCCGGTTGGCCCAATCTTCCACGTCGCTCCCGTTCGACGAGAGATTGCCGTCGAGCTTCAAGCCTTCCAGAATCTGAATGCCGCCGAGTTCGCTCAAACGCGCCTCAATCACATCCACCGCCCCGCAAAAATGCTCAAAGGAGCTGTCCCCGCTCGCAAAGCACGCGGTCTTGACGCCCTTGACTCCAATACGATCAAAGGCTTCGAACAACGGCTCGAAATCCGTCTGCAGCTCGACTTCATCGGTCCCCCATGCGGAGCACCCGAACAGAGCGACATCCCGGCCTTCGCACAGGCCATCCGGGGAAACGTCGGCGGCGTCCCGTACATCGGCGACATGCCCCGCAGCCCGCAGACGCCCGCCGAGGTATTCGGCAATATCCGCCGTGTTGCCGGTGGTGGACCCGTAAACGATAAGCACATTACTCATGAAAAAGCTCCACTTGGAAAAAAGTTAATGATCGTGATTGTGTTCGCCGCGACATGCGCATCCTCCGTGCCCGTGCCCATGCCCGTGTTCGCCATGGCATGTGCAGTGCGCGCATTTTCCGCAGCACCCGCTTTTCTTCTTGCGGGGCGGCACGATAAGCACACGGCTCCCGGAGGGCGCCATGTTGAATCCGTTTTCGCCCTTGAAGAACAGCTGCGACGCCGGAACGGGCGTCTGGCACAACCGGGCCTGCAACACCTTGCTGCCGAACGGCAACACTTCGCTTACCCCCGCCGTATCGACGAACACCCTGCCGCCGCACCTGTACTCCCTCAAAAAGAGATTCAGCAGTTCGTGTGCGGAGTTGCCGTCAAAAATGCCCTGCATCTTCACATGCAGGTTGTCCTTGTTGTGATGGTAGTTCATCTGAAAATCGGTGCTCATGCACGTTCTCCTTCTTGCCGTGCGGATTCGCTCCCCAGAAGCCGGGAAATGGTGCTCAGACTCCCGTTCGGCAACATATAAAATGTCTTGTTGTGTTTCTTCGCCAGATTCTTGACTTTGATGCAGGCGCCGTGGCTGTTGCAGTTCACGGGGCAGAGGATGATGTCCGCGCGCCTGAGGCTCCGCTCGAGCTGGCGCGTGCCGCCCTGCAGCGAGCCGTTGTGGTAATCGAGGACGCCGCCGCCCCCTTCAATAAATTCGCGGTACAACGACTCCATGCGCTCAACGCCGCCGACGATGAGCACCCGCTTGCTGCACAGATCGAACGAGGGGCAACTCTCGTCGCAGTCCCTGCCGCAACAGGTCCCGCAGGAATCAGCCGCCATGCCAGGCAAGTTCCCCTGCTCAAAGCGAGCCCTTCCCTGCTTGAGCAGCGAGTTGACCAGTTCGCGCTGGCCCTCGAAGCGCTGCGTCAACGACGCAAGCGCCTCCCGCAGGTTCTCGTTTTCCGCTTCAAGTTCCGGGCCCCTGATTTCCCACAGCGCCGTGGACGCCTCATACATGGCGTCCAGTTCGGCTTTCAGGCGGTTGCGTTCGTCCCGGAGCGCGGCGTTTTCCTGCGCAAGCGCACGCCTGCCCTCTTCCGCCTGCTCCATGCCGCCGCGCGAAGCCGCTTCGCGCTCCTTCAACAGCCGGATACGGTTGGCCTGCTGCTCGTTCTTGCGTTCCAGTTCAACGATAAACCGCCGGATGCGCGTCTGTTCCTCCGCGATGCCGTGCATGGCCATGTGGACCGCGCCGTAGACCGTGCGACGGGCTTCATCCGAAAGCCTGCGCGTGGCCGCCGCCCACAAAAAGCCCACATACTGGCCGGCGGAGAACGCCTCCTTCCACTGCGCGAGAAAATCCTCTTCACTCAAAAGCCGCAACGGGGCGGCCTCACGCTCGTACTTCCGGCGGAGCAGCTGGCTCATCTTCCGGGACAGAGGGTTTTCCGTAGCGGCGGCATTGACGAACAGTTCGTGCATTTCAAACGGCGTCAGTTCAACCGCCGGAAGCGACATTTTCTTCAAGAGATGTTTCTGTTCGGCAAGCGTGATCCCCATGCCGACAAGCGGACATCTGAACAGTTCGTCCGCTTCCCATATGCCGTGAACAGCCCGTGAAACAGGCGACGCAACGTCCAACGCGGGTTCCGCGTCCGCTGTCTGAGATAACCAACTCATAGCGTTCCTCCATTCCGTTCTGTTGGAAACAGATCTGCCGTATATGAAAATGAAAGTCAAGATCAATAAGTATATTTTTTCTCTCTTCCGTCCTCCCTTTTTCGGCAAAACAAAAAGGAGGCTGCCCGGAAACAGCCTCCCCATGTCGCATAACATATTTTACTCTCTACCGATGCGCTTCCTTATATGCGATGACGTTCGCCTCGCTCATCGCCGCGGCGAAAGCCCGCACCTGCGACGCCGGAACATGCAGGCAGGCTGTGGCGGCGTCACCCTCGGCGTGGAACGGAAGGTTGCTTGCCCTGAGCAGATCGTTCACCGTGGCCCGGGCCTTGGCAGGGTCCCCAGAGACGGCCTGGAAAATATAGCCGCCCTCGCCGTCACGCTGGATATGCCACTGCTGGCGGCCACCCTCCACCACTTGCAGATGCTCCATCAGAATATAATCGCGCCGGGCGATGAAGGCATCACGCATCGTTTCCACCTGATGCGGCACAACCCCAAATCGGCGGCACTGCCAAAAACGTTGCAGGCTCTCCCCTCGCGTTTTTTCGCCGCATGAAACGCGCCAGAAAAACCGTCTTCACGTGACATCACCGCCGAAAGCCTTTTTTCCGGCGGAAACGCCGAATGGCGGCCCTGAAGAAATCCTGGGCCGCCACTCCTTTTACCGTGCCCCAGTGGCGTACACAACCCCCGGGGCATTCAACGCGCCTACGGAACTGAGGGGAGTTCCGAGGTATCCCTTCCACAGCCCCGTTCCGAAGAGATCCGGTTTATCCCCACAGGACCAGCCGCGTCTCCAGCGGCGAGGCCAGCCCCGGTGTGACGGGAAGCACTCGCACGCCGTACACATGCGGCCCGCTCCGGGACGGGCTGTAGGCGCAGGCGTACACGAGCCTGTCCGCCGTGCTCTCCTCCGTGCGCGCCATATCCACGACGTCCGGAGTGTCCGTAAAACCGTTGCCGTCGCCCGGTCCGGCCACGAGCTGCACAAGCAGCTCCTCGGGCTTCATCCCGCCGGGCAGGACGCCGATCTGTACCTGCATGGGCTCGGTGCCCATCAGTTCCTCACCCTTAAGCCCTTCAATACGGATCTGCTCGATCCGAAGGGAGCTGAAGCGGGCGTTGACGTCCTGCTTCCACCGGGCGAGGCGCTTGGTGAGGGCGTTGTGCTTGTCGCGCAGTTCCGCATACCGCTGCGCCGCCGGGATGTAGTAGTCGTTGAGATACTCCCGCACCATCCGGTTGGAGCTGAACCGCGCGATCAAGGACTGCATGGACTGCCTGACCGTCAGAAGCCAGTCGTGGGGCATCCCTTCGAAATTGCGCTCGAAATACAGCGGCACGATCTTTTCTTCCAGAAGGGCGTACAGGAACCCGGCGTCGTCATAATCGCTCTGTTCCCCGCACAGATATTCACGGGTGACGGCGGGCCCGATGGTCCAGCCGTTCTCGCCGTTGTACCCTTCGCACCACCAGCCGTCGGAGATGCTGAGGTTGACCCCCGCGTTGACGGGCACCTTCTGGCCGCTGGTCCCACAGGCCTCGTAGGGACGGCGGGGAGTGTTGAGCCACACGTCGCAGCCCTGAACCATGAGCCGCGACACCGCAAGGTTGTAATCCTCTATGAAGAATATCTTTCCGAAGAAGCGGGGGTCGAGCATGTGGCGGATCACTTCCTGCAGCATGTCGATGCCCTGCGTGTCGGCGGGATGGGCCTTGCCGGAGAAGACGAAGATCACCGGGCGCTCCGCATTGCCCACGATGCGGGCCAGACGATCCAAATCCGCAAAGAGCAGCGTCGCCCGCTTGTACGGCGCAAACCGCCGGGCAAAACCGATGACCAGAGAAGACGGCGTAAGACAGGCCGCCATTTCCTTCTGCTTTTCGTAGGGAATGGCGAACTTCTTGAAAAATTCCGGCAGCGAAGCCCGGAGATAATCCAAAAGCTGCTTCTTCTGGAGCTGCCGCACCGCCCAGAGGCCCTCGTCCGGGATTTCGTCTATCTTGCTCCAGATGGACGAATCCGGGCTCTGCTCCTGCCAGCCGGGGCCAAGCACGTTATCCAGCAGCGCCCGCATGGGCGCCCCCGTATACGACGGCACATGGACGCCGTTGGTGACGTACCGGATGGGGATCTCCGCCTTGGGCACGCCCTTCCAGCCTTCCTGCCACATATGGCGGGAAACGTATCCGTGCAGGGCGCTCACGCCGTTGGCCCGGAACGAGTAATTCAAAGCCAGCACCGTCATTTCGAAAACATTGCGCTCGCTCCCTTCAAACCGCCCCATCCGCACGAATTCCGGCCACGGCAGGCCGATGCTCTGGGCATACGGCAGGAAGTACGGCTCCATCCGTTCCAGCCCGAAACGCTCGTTCCCGGCGTCCACGGGCGTATGCGTCGTAAACAGGCTGCTTCCGCGCACGAGTTCCCCCGCTTCGGCGAAGGAGAGCCCCCGCTCCTGCATGAGCAGGCGGATACGCTCAAGGATGAGGAACGCGGAATGCCCCTCGTTCATATGATACACGGAGGGCCTGATGCCGAGGGCGCGCATGAGCTGGACCCCGCCCATGCCGAGCAGGATTTCCTGACGGAGGCGGCAATCCCTGTCCGCCTCGTACAGCCGGGCGGTGATCTTGCGATCGTCGGCGGTATTGCTGGGCGTGTCGGTGTCCAACAGATACAGCTTGACCCGCCCCACACGCACCATCCAGATCTGCGCATGGAGACGCCGCCCTGGAAGCTGCAACAGCACTTCGAGCGGCGCTCCGCCCTCATCCTTGACCAGCTCCAGCGGCAACGTGGCGAAATCGTTTTCGGGATACTGGGCGATCTGCCGCCCGTCCCTGTCGATCTGCTGCCGGAAATACCCGCTCCGATACAGCAATCCCACGCCCACAAGAGGGATATTCAGATCGCTTGCCGATTTCAGGTGATCGCCGGACAGGACGCCGAGCCCGCCCGAATAGATCGGCAGGCACTCGCTCAAGCCGTACTCCGTCGAGAAATAGGCCGCCGGGCGCTCCGGCGACAACGCGCCGAAGTCCTTTGCGGAAACGCCCATGTAGGCGTCAAAGGCCTCCATTGTGGACTTATACAGCCGCAGGTAGGACTGGTCATGCGCCACGATGAGCAAACGGGCCTTGGTCGCCTTTTCGATGACCGCCACGGGATTGTGTCCGCTGCGTTCCCACTCCGCCGGATTGAGCGCGGAAAACAGCTGATGGCATTCGGGATGCCAGCTCCACCACAGGTTATGGGCCAGCTCGCGCAACCGCCCGATGGGCTCCGGCAGCGCGGTGACGGCGGTAAAGGCGTGCAGGGTCGGCGTCGTGGACATCGTCGCCTCAAGCACCCGCGTCAGGGATGCGCTGCTCGGCGCGTCACGAAGCGCCCCACGCTCCACGGCCTTGTCCAAGGCCTGCGTATACGCCTGAATATAGTGGGGGAAAAACCGATCCCACGAACACGCGCCGGATAACGCGCGGACGGCCGTGCGCCGCTCGTCGAGCTGCGCCGACGGCAGGGCAGCGTAGTCCAGCAAAACGGCCCGCAAAGCCGCCACAGTCCCATCATACGAAGTCTGCTGGCGGTGCAGGATCGTAACGCCCTGCTCCTGCCCCTGCGTGTCCCGCACCCACAGGCCGAAGCCCGACAGGTCCGTGGTCACGGTGGGGACGGCGTGCGCGGCGCTTTCCTGCGGCGTATACCCCCACGGCTCGTACCACGAGGGGAAAACGCCCAGATCGCAGGCCGCCAGCACTTCCTCGTACGGCATGTTCAGGAAGCCGTCGTTGCCGTCCAGCAAAGCGGGATCAAAAATGACCTGCACATGGTTTTCCGGCCTGTTGTCCAGACCGAGCCGCTTGCAGGCGTTCAGGATGGGGTCCTGCGGCTGGTTGTATACGTGGTGGCTGCTGATCCAGTACGGCCCCTGATCGGAGATTTTGGAAGGATCGCCGCCCACGGCATCGGGATTGACCCCGCTGTGCCCGCCCATGACGGCGCACAAGGCGAGCACGTTGGTCTGGGACTGGCGTAGCGCCTCGTTCACGCCCGCCAGCGCGTCGAGGAACACGTCCACGCCCTTGTTGTGGTATTCATACCGCCCGGAAATGATGAAGATCCGGGTATCCGGCGCAAGCTCGCGCCGCAGGAGGCGTCCCGCCGCGCCAAGGAGTTTGGCCCGCGCCCCGACCGGAACGTCCCGTTCGGCGCTGTAGTCGGGGATGACCCGCATGTCGAGGCCGTTGGGCGTCACCACGTCCGGGGAGCGCCCCAGAAAAACCGTGGCCTCGTCCGCCGTGATGCGGCTCACCGTGGTAAAGCAATCGGCTTCCCGCGCCGACGCCGTTTCCATCGAGCATTTGGCGGTGATGTTGTAGGCCCCGGCTTCCATTTTGGGGTTGATCTGGTTCATCTGCTTGTAGATGTCGAACCCGGACCCCGCCATCGACCGGCCGAGCATGGTCGCGTGCGTCGTAAAGACCGTGCCGAGCTTGGGCGCGCGCTCCTTCAGGTACAAGAGGCCCCCGCCGCACATCCATTCGTGGAAATGCGCAAGCACCGGGCCGGACGCGGGTACGGCAAGCGTCTGGCACGCCGCCTCGATCACCTCGCCGCACGCGGTACTGAACATGACGGGCTCCACATAATCCCACCCGCCGGAAATGGAATCGATGCCGTAACGGTTCCACAGGGAAAACAAAAGCTGCCCCTGATTGAACCGATCCCGATAGCCGACAAGGATGACCTTGGGCCGCCCCGGAATATCCCAGCGCCCGAAGCGGCAGGCCAGATTCCGCCGCGCCGTGATCGCGCGCAGCTCCTGCCAGCAGGCTTCGTCCGTTTCCTCGAATTCCGCGTTGTTGCCCAGATCCGGGCCCAACAGATAGTAGTTGTCTCCGAAAAGAGCGGCGGCCTCCAGAGCCTTGCTGCTCACGACGGCGTAAATGCCGCCCACTTTGTTGCAGACTTCCCAACTGACTTCAAAGAGCGTGGTGCGGGACATATCATACTGCATACGGTTCTGCTCCCGCGCCGGCAAGGTTGGCTTCCGGGGTTCCCCGGCAAGCCCAAGCGCCCTCAGGCGCTTTCCAGGACGGCGCTTTTCGTTCCGGGGTCAAGGGGGGACGCCGCGTCAAGCGTAAGCCTGAAATCGGCGAGCACATTCATATAATTGATGTAGGCGTCGTACGGCGTGCCGTAGGGGTTGAAATAGCTGTGCACGTCGCCGTCCGAGAACCACTTCGTGGACATGTAGTAAAAATGGTCGGAGGTCTGCAGACGCCGCCATGTGCGGAGCACGCCGGGATCGCCCGTGGCCTTGACCGCCTTCTCCAAGCGATAGACGGATTCGATGGCGTCGTTCTGCATGTCGTTGCCGAGCCATGCGGTGAGATCGCGCTCGGCGTCCGCCCACGACATGAAATGCGGCACGTCGAGGCTCGCCACCGGCTCGAACCGGGCCGCCGCTTCCGAAGGCGTGATGAACGCGAAACCGGGCGTCCGCAGCATGACCTCGGGCAAGGCTTCCATAAAGGCGAAAATACCGGTGGATTCCCATTGATGCTCCCCGAACGTCTCGTAATCCATGAACAGATTGATGAGATCCCCGGAGGCGTTGGCGGCGTGCGCCCACTCGGAAAACTTGTCCGCCGTGAGCGGAAATTCGGGCCATTGGTGGTTCGAGAACCGGAAGGCGATGTCGTCCGAGAGGCGGTAATTCTTGAGCAGAAGCTTGAGGCGATCGCACCCCGCCGGGCGGTAGACGAAGTTCGGGCTGCGCCAGCCGAGCACGTGATCCGCACCCTCGGCAAGCACGGCCTTGTAGCCCATCGCTTCCACGGCCCGCGCCAGATCGTTGTTGTAGATAAGTTCCGTATTGCGGAAGACACGGGGCGTTACGCCGAAGAGCGCTTCGATCCGCTCGTCGTGCAGGGCGACCTGTTCCCGGAACTCCTCCGGGGAATACAGAAACGCCAGCGAATGGTTGTACGTCTCGGAAAGCAGTTCCACGCATCCGGTGGCCACCAGTTCCCGGAAGCTCTGGATGACTTCCGGCGCGTAGGCCTCGAACTGATCGAGCGCCGTTCCGGAAATGGAGAAACTGACCTTGAACCTGCCGTCGTATTTGCGGATCAGCTTGAGCAGAAGCGCGTTCATGGGCAGGTAGCATTTACGGGCCACCTTCAGCATGATGCCGCAGTTCGCGTCCTCGTCCTCGTAAAAGGAGTCCACGCCGATGTCGAAAAAGGTGTAGTGCCGCAGCCTGTACGGCTGGTGGACCTGAAAATAGAAACAAAGTGCCGACATATCATTTTCCCCCGGAAACAAGTTGCGCGTAAATGGCGTTCAGACGATCGGCCACGTTTTCCCAACGGATGGCCTTGAGCTCCTCGCGGCAATTCCTGACTTCCTCGGCGGCGAGAAACGGGTACGACAAGATCGCGCAGATCTTGTTCGCCATTTCCCGGATGTCCCAAAAATCGACCTTGATCGCGTTCCGCACCACTTCGGCGACGCCGGACTGGCGGGAAATGAGCACCGGCACGTCATAGGCCATGGCCTCAAGGGGCGCGATGCCGAAGGGTTCCGAGACGCTCGGCATGACGTAGAGGTCGCTCACCGCGTACATATGATCCACCTCCTCATCCTTGAGGAAGCCGGTAAAATGGAAATGGCTGCCGATGCGCAGCTGCGCCACCCGGCGGACCATGTTCGGCAGCATGTCCCCGCTGCCCGCCATGACGAACCGTACATCCGGGATGCGGTCGAGCACCAGCTTGGCGGCCTCCACAAAGTAGTCCGGCCCTTTCTGGAACGTGACGCGCCCCATGAACAGGACCCGCTTCTCGTGCGCGCAGCGTTCCGGGACCGCATAGACGCGATCCGCCTCGCTGCGGGAAACGGCGTTGTGCACGACCTCGATCTTGTCCCCCGGAATTCCGTACTGCCGCATGACCAGACGCTTGGTGTAATGGCTCACCGCCACCACGCGATCCGCCGCCTCAAGACCCGCGCGCTCGATGCCCGCCACGTCCCGGTTCATATTGTCGCCGCTCCGGTCGTGCTCCAGCGCGTGGATATGCGCCACCAGCGGCTTTCCCGTCAGCTTGCGGACAAGGATGCCCGCCGGATAGGTCATCCAGTCGTGGACGTGGATGACGTCGAAACGCGCCTTCCGGGCAATGGCCACCGCCGCGCAAGCGTAGCGATAGACCTCGCTCATGAGATCCGGGCCGTAGCCGCCGTGCAGACGCAGGATCGTTTCCTGCGTCGAAGAAAAAACGTCCGCGTTCCGTTTCACCGACTGGAGGCGTTCCAGCTCACGCCGCCGCTCGTCATAGCTTTCCGGCGTGTCGTAAGGGAGCAGCAACGAGTCCACGTGCTCGATGTGCAGCTTTTCGCGCCACAATTCCCGCACTTCCTCATTGATCCTGAGGTTCCGGGCCGTACGCTCCACCCTCGTGCCGGATGCCGAACACAGCGACAGGCGTTCCCCCACCCGCACCGGGGCGTCCAAGGGGGTCTGCGGCAAGACGAACAGGATTTCCGTGCCTTTCTTCGCCAGCGCCCGGCCCATGCCGTAGCACGCCGTCCCAAGGCCGCCGCTCTTGTAGGGCGGAAATTCCCAGCCGAACATCAGAACGCGCATCAGTTCCCTCCTTTCCGGGCGTTGGCCTCCCACTCGGCATAGACGCCGGGAGCGGCCTCCTTGAGCAAGTGCAGCAAACGCAGGCATTCGGCGACGCTCCAAGCCTGAGCGATGCAGCCGTTGGGAAGATGGGGGGGATCGCCGTCAAAAATTTCCGAAACGGACCCGATCCCCGCGTCGCCGAGGTGCTGGGCGAACAAGGGCCGTATGGTCCGCAGCAGCTCCCGCACCGAGCCGGGCACGTCCCATGCCGCCCGCAATACGGCTTCCCCGTACGCCCCCAGCAGCCACGGCCAGACCGTGCCCTGATGGTAGGCCTCATCGCGTTCGGCGGGGCCGCCTTCATACAGAGGACGATAACCGGGCGCGCTCGGTGCCAGCGTCCGCAAGCCGTACGGCGTAAGCAGGCACCGCCGCACGCGGGAAAGCACGCTGGCATACCTCTCCTCGTCCAGAACCGGATAGGGAAGCGAAAGGGCGAAAAGCTGGTTGGGGCGCACGCACGTTTCCACGCCGCCGTCGCGCCACACGTCCGCGAGGTAGTCGCCCCGCTCGTCCGTGACCCAATACCGCTTGAAAAAGACGGACCGCATGGCGTCCAGCTGCTTCGTCCGCCGCCACTCCGGTTCGCCGAACGCTTTGGCGAGGCTGTCCGCAAAGGCCAGCGCGTTGTACCACAAGGCGCTGATTTCCACGGGCTGACCGTGGCGCGGGGTCACCGGGCGACCGTTGGCGACGGCATCCATCCATGTGAGCTGGGTTCCGGGGTTCCCTACGGAAAGGAACCCCTCGGCGTCCGGCGCCACAAAAGGAACCTTGCCGCCGCCGTAGTGTTCAATGATGTTCTTGATGACCGGCCAGCACCGTTCACGGATCAAACCCTTCCGATCCGGCAGCGCCTTGAGCATCTGCTGCACGGCCCAGACATACCAGAGGGAGGCGTCCGCCGAGTTGTAGGCGTGGTTGCCGTCGGCGGAGAAGACGTTGGGGATGAGCCCGTCCCTGACGGCGGAACCGAGGCCGAGCAGCACGTCCGTGCCCTCTTCGGGCCTTCCGGCATAGAAGGTCAGGCCGGGCAGCGCGATAAGCGTATCCCGCCCCCACGATCCGAACCAGTGGTAGCCCGCCGTCACGGCAAGGCCTCCATCGGGCCTCCGGACAAGAAAGCGCTCCCCTTCCCGGGCAAGATGGCCTTCCAGACTCTCCGAGGAGGCCGCCAACCCCATGCGGCGTTCGACTTCCCGCCGCCAGACCTCGCCGATGACGTTGTGCCCGTGCTCCGTCTGGAGCGCCTCCGTCGAAGCGGTGAGGAACACTGGTTTGCCGGGAACAAGCCTGATCTCGAACTGGCCCGGCTGAAACAGATCTTCCTGATAGGCAAAGCCGCGCTCCCGCTCCACCAAATACTCCACATTGAAGCACCAGTCGGGAGCGGCGTTGAAGATGAAGCCGCCCTCCACCTGCATGAACAGAGGCGGCAATGCCTCATACGGCCTCAGACAGATCCCGGAGGGGGCCGAAAGCGTTTCGGGACGCAGCGCGGGATTCGCGCGGGTGAGGTCATGGGCATTACGAAAGGCGAGCAAGGGCTTCACGCGCAAAACCACCGGAGGCGTGTCGGGAGCGGTGCCGCGCACCTCATACCTGACGAGCAGCAAACGGTGTCCGGGAATCAGCATCAATTCCCGCGTGAGCGTCACCTCTCCGAAACGGTAACGGAACACCGGCCATTCTCCGGCGTCCATTTCCTCAAGATGCTCATTCCCGCGCGGATAAAAGACGCCGGGATGCTTACGGCAGGAAAAACACAGTTCCCGCCCGCCCACGAGCAATGATTCCTCAAGAGACGACAGCAATACATGCCGCCCCGCCGGGCTTTCCAGATCGGCCACGAGCAGGCCGTGATACTTCCGCGTATTGCAGCAGATGAGCGAGCTGGAAGCGTAATCACCGAGGCCGTTGGTCTCGATCCATTCTTTCTTCAGGGATTTTCTGATATTCTGGCACGTGGGCTTATCGAAACGAAACTTCATGTCCACTCCTTCACGGCAAAAGGGGAAACACACCCGTAAAAAGCGACAAGGCAAGAGCACCCTGCGGAAAGGGTTAACGAGGTCTCTTTAGAGATGGTTGACGATAAGCAAGCGCCCTGTGCACGGTGGCAGAGGCGGAGGGAGAAATTGAAGCGGCGGGAGGAGCCGCCCGGAACGGGCTGGCCAGCCGGAGTGCTTCTACGGCCAATCGCTTCAACTTTCAGTATGCTTACCTTCCTGAAACGGAGGAGCCCGTTTGGGAAGGAAGACTACTGACGAACGTAGGATACTACCATGATTAAGCTATAGCTTCCTACTTCTGTAATAATCATTTTGGGCCGAAAATCAAGGGCACACCAGAAATCTTATTATTCTTCCCAGCTACAGTACAGTAGACTTACACGCCCGCACCACAAGACGCCCCATCAGCCGAAGGGGACGTTTCAGTCCCGTTCCGGCAACGGCGGCGCTTCTTGTGTTCGTACATGTCGGCATCGGCCAGCCGCATCAGCGCTTCCAAGGAATCGGCCTCGGAGGGGTACAGCGCCAGCCCCATACTCACGGCGGGGTTCAGGTCTATGCCTTCAAGATGGTAGGGTTCGCTTCCGATGGCTTCCAGCATACGGCGGAACCGCTCTCCGGCAATGCACCGCTCGCTGACGCCGTACAGGATAGCGATGAACTCGTCGCCGCCCAGCCGGATCAGCGTGCCCGCCGTCGACAGGGCGCTCTGGAGCCGTTCCGCGAACCCGTTCAGCAGCTGGTCGCCGCAATCATGGCCGTACGTGTCGTTGACCTGCTTGAAGTCGTCCAGATCCATGTAACAGAGCGCAAAGGGCCGCTTCGCCTCCATCGCCTTCTCCAGTTCACGGAACAAGACACGGCGGTTGGGAAGCCCCGTCAGGGGATCGTGCTCCGACATCAACTCCAGCCGCTTCTTTTGATGGGCAAGATCCACGGCCAAACCCACCACGCATGAGAACAGGATGCTGATAAAGGTGGCGATGCCGAAAGAAGCGTACCGGATGCTCCAGTTCCACCCGCCCTTGGGCGTCACGCTCAGGATCCAGTCCGCATTGGGCAGGTGCACCTTCCTTTCCACGGGCTCGATCAGCGTTTCGGCGGAACGCAACAGCACGATCCGGTCCCCCGTGTCGGGGTGGATGCGGGAAAGCTGGTACACGTAGTTCTGCTTGTCGAGGTATTCGAGTTTCACCGGATCCAGCACGTCCGGAAAAGCGAAGGTCACGCAGATGAGCCCCCAGAACTTCTCCTGGGCCGTGATATCCCCTTCCGGCTCGCCCATGAACACGGGAAGCCTGACCGCCATCGCGTAGCCGCCCTGAATCAGATCGAACGGGCCGGCGATGGTGGCCTTGCCCGAATCCCGCGCCAGCAGCGCCTCGCGGGAACGCTCGGGGTTGGCGAACAAATCGTGCCCGATGGCCTTCTTGTTGCGCTCAAACGGGTATACTTTGGTAACGACGCCGCGGGGGGCCAGATTGATGTTGATGGTGCTCGGGTGCATCTTCACCAACTCTTCGGCGTAGGAGTAGAACTCCGAGATCCGGCCCTCCCCCTGCCGCAGCAGGGCTTCCACCAGATAGGCGCTCGAAAAGGCGTTGGCGACGACGTATTGGATCTTCGTGGCGTAGCTGTCGACGACGTACCGGGCTTTTTCCCGTTCCTGAAGCACACGGACGTGTTCCAGACGGAAGAGGAAAAGATAACTCCCCAGCAGACAGACCAGCAAGACGCCGAGGGCATACAAGACGCTCCGGCAGTTCCCGCCTTCCCGCAAGACGCCGGTGTCGAACGTCCTTCGCTCTCCGTGCCGTATCAGTCGCTGCATCGTCATTCCTCAAACGCACTCATGCGGGGAAAAGTTCTTCAGGCAGACAAACATATTCTTTGACCATCCCACGAATCCCCTCTTTCGGCAAGGGCTTCCGGATTGCCGAAAGAGGTCCCGCCGCCGTTTGGCCCCCTTTCCCCCCTCTCTTCAGCAACCTCTTGCCGAAGTGGAGAAAAAATTCCATCAGCCGTGTCGGAATCGACTGATATTTTTCAACCTTCTTATACTCTGGACTTTTTTCACACAATCGTCATACTACTGTAACATACTTCCAGGGCCCGCCTGCTACAAGACCTGCATCTATGCCGTCATGCGAAGGAGGAGCGATCGTGGTTTCCAAAGATTCCGAAGGGTACCCGGAGCAACTGTGCGCCACAGAGGAAATCAGTGAACTGGCCTGCCCCAACCTGTACCTGAACCGGGAAATCAATTGGCTGGACTTCGATGCGAAAGTGCTCGACGAAGCCACGGATGCCGGTCTCCCGCTCCTTGAGCAGCTTAAATTCCTCTCCATCTTCTACAACAACCTCGATGAATTCTTTATGGTCCGGGTGGCGAACATCTATCGCCAGTACCGCAGCGGGGCCGTGTCCTCGTCGCCGGACCGCATGACGCCCGCCAAACAGCTCGCCGAAATCCGGCGCAAGGTGCTTATTCTGGTTTCCCGCGCCCAGGAGCATTGGCGCAAGCGGCTGGCCCCGCAGCTGCACGACAAGGGCGTACGCCTGATGCGCTATGCGGACCTCTCGGAAAAGCAGCGCAAGTTCCTCGACGGCTACTTCAGGAACGAAATCTACCCCATCCTGACCCCGCAGGCCATCGATCCGGGCCACCCCTTCCCCACGATTTCCAATACCAGCCTCAACTTCATCATCCAGCTGCGCAGCCGTGACGGCGTCACCCGGTTCGCCCGCCTGAAGTGCCCCAACAACATCTCCCGCTTCGTCTTCATCCCCCGGAACAAGGAGGCCAAAACCTATGCCTCGCTCGGCTTCAACGCCAACGTCCGTGACAGCGACATCATCCTGCTGGAAGATCTGATCGCCGAATACCTCGGCGCGCTGTTCCCCGGCAACACTGTCGTCAACGCCGGGCTGTTCCGCATCACGCGCAATACCGACGTGGAGATCGAGGAGGACGAAGCCGACGATCTGCTGGAAGCCGTCAAGGATCTGGTGGAACAGCGCCGCTTCGGCGACGTGGTGCGCCTTGAGATAGCCCACGGCACGGCCAAGGAACTCAGCGCGTTCCTGACCGAGCGGCTGGGGATGCAGCCGTTCCAGATTTATCGGGTCAAGGGGCCGCTGGCCTTTTCCGAACTCATGGCCCTTTACGGCGTGGACAGGCCGGGCTTGAAAGAATCCCCCTTTTACGGGCGTACGCCGAGCGTGTTTCAGGAAGGCGACATCTACGCGCACATCCAGAGCAGGGATGTTTTCCTCTTCCATCCCTACGACAGTTTCACCCCGGTTCTGGATTTCATCCGCCGCTCCAGCGAGGACCCCGGCGTCATCGCCATCAAACAGACGCTCTACCGCGTGGGCAACGCTTCGCCCATCGTGAAAGCCCTTATCGAAGCCCGGCGCTCCGGCAAGCAGGTCACCGCCGTGGTCGAGCTGAAAGCCCGTTTCGATGAGGAACGCAACATCACGTGGGCCGAAGAGATGGAGAAGGCGGGCGTCAACGTAGTCTACGGGCTCGTCGGCATGAAGATACACGCCAAGCTCTGCCTCGTGGTCCGGCGCGAACCGGAGGGGGTTTCCCGCTACGTGCACATCGGCACCGGAAACTACAACCCCTCCACCGCCAAGATGTACACCGACATGGGGCTGATCACCGCCAACCCGAACATCTGCGCGGACGTCACCGATCTCTTCAATGTCATGACCGGATACGCCCACCGCGAGCAATACAGGGAACTGCTCGTCTCCCCGCTGTCCATGCGCCGCTCCCTGCTGGATATGATCCAGCGCGAAACGGCCCTGCACCAGCAAAATGGAAACGGCGAAATCATTTTCAAATGCAACCAGCTGGTGGATAAACACGTTATCCGGGCCCTGTACAGGGCTTCCATGGAGGGCGTGCGCGTCCGGCTTCAGGTGCGCGGCATCTGCTGCCTGCGCCCCGGCGTGAAGGGCATCAGCGACAACATCGAGGTGACGTCCATCGTCGGGCGTTTCCTGGAGCACACCCGCGTCTACTGGTTCAACGCCAATGGGGAAGGCCGCCTCTATATCGGCAGCGCCGACATCATGCCCCGTAACCTTGATCGGCGCATTGAAGTGCTTGTCCCTATCCTCGATCCCGGATTGCGGGCGTGCCTGCGCAACGATATTTTGGAAACACACCTCCGCGACAATCAGCAGACGTGGCGACTTCAGGAAGACGGCACCTATTGCCGCATCAAGCCCGGCAAGGAAGAAGAACCCGTCAACGCACAGGAAATCATGATGCGCCGCAGCCGGGAGTGTGTCTGACCTCAAACGCTCAAAAGGAAAAACCATGACCATACATACGGAAGACCAGTTGCAGGAACCGCAGGCCGAACCCAAAGCGACCCCGGCGAAACGCCCCGCCAGAACCGCGAAAAACGCCCCCGCCGGAGAATCGCAGCCCAAGCCGAGGCTCGCCCGCAAGAAGCCCCAAAGGGCCCAGCCCGAACAGGTACAGGAATCCGCCCCGGAACCCGCAGCCGTGGCGGAACTCGTAACCGCCGCCCCGGAAGCCTATGACCCCGCTCCGGCATTGTCCGCCCCCTGCTCCGAACCGTGCCCGGATACCTGCTCCGCCCCCGCCGCCGAAACGGCTGAACTCGCCGAAGAGACGCCCCTCACCACGGCGGTCATGCCCGAATCGCCGGTTATGGCCGATTCGCTGACGCACGGGCAGCGTGTGGCCGCCATCGCGGCGACCCTGTTTCAAGATCTCGCCGAGCTCCACGGGCTCGACGACGTCTGGGGGCACAGGCTCCACCTCGCGGCGCAGCTGCACGACATCGGGTTCGCCGAAGGCCGCAAGGGGCATCATAAAATCAGTATGCGCCTCATTGAGGAAGATCTCAGCCTGAACATCCACGAGGACGATCGCCCGTGGGTCGCCCTGCTCGCCCGCTACCACCGCAAGGCGTGGCCCTCGCGCCGGCACGCCCGCTTCGACGCCCTGAAAAAAAGCGACCGGAAGGCGCTGCGCAAGGCGGCGTCCCTGCTCCGCATCGCGGACGCGCTCGATTACACCCACACGGGCGTCGTCGGGAACCTTGCCGTCGCCGTCAAGAAGCGTAAGGTCATCATCGCCGTCCAGTGCTCCGGAGACTGCTCCGCGGAAATGGAACGCGTCATCAAAAAGGGCGATCTGTTCATGCACGTCTTCGGACGGGAGCTGGAATGCGTATGTCAGGGGAACTAGAGCGGACGGAAAAAGCCATCGGCATCATCGATCTCGGCAGCAACTCGGTCCGCCTGCTGCTCGTCCGCGTCCATGCGGACGGATCCACGACGATCCTGAATCAGGTCAAGCACATGGTCCGGCTCGGCGAAGGCGGATTCACCCACAACCGCCTTCAGGAAGAGACGATGGCCCGTACCATCGCGGTGCTGCGCGGGCTGGCGGAAATGTGCGCGGTCTATGAGACGACGGAAATCATCGCCATCGCCACGGCGGCCGTACGCGACGCCGTCAACGGCCCCGAATTCATCCGCCGCGTGCAGGAAAAGACCGGGATCGACTTCACGGTCGTATCGGGCCGCGAAGAGGCGCGCCTCATCTATCTTGGGGTTTCCAGCGGGCTGGAGCACAGCAAAAGCCTTCGGCTGTTCATCGACATCGGCGGCGGCAGCACCGAGCTCATCGTGGGCGATTCCCAGTCCTACGTGAACCTCGATTCGCTCAAGCTCGGCTGCGTGCGCCTGACCAACCTGTTCTTTGAGGACAACAAAGGGCCGGTTTCCGCCTATACCTACGCGGCGCTGCAACGTTACGTCCGCAACGAGGCCCTGCACTCCTTCCAGCGCATCGCGGGTTTCGAGATCCCCGAAGCCGTCGCCAGCTCAGGCACGGCCCAGAACCTCGCGGAAATCGCCGCCGCACTGGAGCAGCAGGACGCCGCGCGCACGGGCAAACCCTCCATGGCTTCCAAGCATGTCCTCAGCTATGACGGCCTGCGCCGCGCGGTCAAGGAACTGTGTTCCCGCACCCTTGAGGAGCGTAAATCCGTTCCGGGCATCAATCCCAACCGGGCCGACGTGATCATCGCGGGCGCGGCCATCCTCCAGACCATCATGGAGGAGCAGGGATTCGAGAGCGTGACCATCAGCAACCGCAACCTGCAAAACGGCATCCTCGTCGACTACCTCATGCGGACGCATCCGCAGAAGGCCGGTTCCCGCCTCTCCGCCCGCGAGGAAAGCGTCCTCCAGCTGGCACGGTTCTGCCGCTTCGAGGAAAAACATTCCCGGCACATCGCGAAGCTGGCCCTTGAACTGTTCGACAGCGCGCGGGCCATCGGGCTGCACGACGCCCCGCCCGTATCGCGCGAGCTGCTGTACTATGCCGCCCTGCTGCACGACATCGGGATCTTCATTTCCTTTGCGAACCACAACGCGCACAGCCACTATCTGATCCGCAATACGGAACTGCTCGGTTTCACGGAACGCGAAATCGAGCTCATAGCGGCGCTGGCGTTCTTCCACCGTAAGCGGCCCTCCAAGAAAATCCCGCTGTTCCTCCAGCTTGATGAGGGCATCCGGGAAGAGGTACGCCTGCTGTCCCTGTTCCTGACCCTTGCGGAGCGCATGGACAAAAGCCACCGCCAGATCATCCGTTCGGCCCGTTTCGGGCGCACGCCGGACGGGGAACTGGAGCTGTACCTTCGTGCTTCCGAGGTCTGCCCCATCGAAATCGAAGAGATCGGGCGCAGCCACAAGCTGATCAAGAAGACCTTCCACACGCATTTCACGCTTTGCCCCTGTCTCGAAAACGGGGCGCCTATTGTCTGAAAAGCTGGGGGAATGAGTATACCGGGGAAGGGGCCGCCATCCGGCCGTCCTCCCCTCCCCCGGTCCCCTCCTCTCTCCTTCCCAAGACTTTTGACTGATGGGGAGGCGGCGCGGAGGGAGTTCGTTCCGGCTGAGGCGGGGATTCCTCCGCACCGTCAGCCGTTTTTGCTTACAGCAGTTCACCGTACTTTTTGATGAAGATACCCTTAAGGGTTGTCGTCAGCAGCATGTAGGCCGCAAGCGTGGCGAACAGCCACGGGAAGAACGCGCCCGGAAGCGGCATCATGTCGAGAGCCCCGCCGACTGTCGTAAACGGGATGCACGTTCCCGCCAGAATCCCGAGCGAAGTCAGCCCCGTCACCTGCCACGAGGCCCGGCTGCGCAGGAACGGAACCTTGGGCGTACGCAGCATATGGAGCACCAGCGTCTGCGTCCACAGCGATTCCACGAACCACCCGGCCTGAAAGAGGCCCACGAACGCGACCTGCATTCCCGCGTCCAGCGTCTCATACGCCCCCCCGAACACCAGCGGGCAGATGTAGGTATACAGCAGAACGAACGTCGTGATGTCGAATACCGAACTGGCGGGCCCGAACCAGATCATAAACCGGCTGATCGATGAAGCGTCCCATGTCTTCGGCTGCTTCAGGAAATCCGCATCGACGTTGTCCCACGGCATGGCCGTGCATGAAATGTCGTAGATGAGGTTCAGCACGAGGATCTGCAGCGGGGCCAGCGGCAGGAACGGCAGAAACGCGCTCGCCGCCAATACCGAGAACATGTTGCCGAAGTTGGAGCTTGCCGTCATCTTGATGTACTTGATGATGTTGGCGTAGATCCTGCGGCCCTCGATCGCGCCCTGCTCCAGCACCATCAAATCCTTTTCCAGCAGGATGATGTCGGCGGATTCGCGGGCGATGTCCACGGCGGAATCCACCGAAATCCCCACGTCCGAAGCCTTCATCGCCGCCGCGTCGTTGATGCCGTCGCCCATGAAACCCACGGTATGCCCGTTCTCGCGCAGGCACGTCACAATGCGCGCTTTCTGCTGCGGAGTCAGCTTGGCGAAAATGTCCGTACGCTCCGCCGCCGCGCGCAACGCCGCGTCGTCCATCGCCTCCACATCCGAACCGAGCAGCAGGGAATGGGACAGCAACCCCACCTGCCCGCACACGCTGCGCGTCACCGCGTCGTTGTCCCCGGTCAGCACCTTGACCGCGACGCCGTACTCCTTCAGCGCGGCAACGGCAGCCGCCGCGGAATCCTTCGGGGGATCGAGGAAGGCGAGATACCCGATGAGCACCATGTCCGACTCGTCCGCCACGGAAAACGCTCCGGCGACCATCGGATTCGTCTTGTGGGCCACGGCGATGACGCGCAGCCCGGCCTCGTTGTACCGCCGCACCGTGGCGAGGATCTCCTCGCTCAACGCGCTGGTGAGCGGCTCCACATTCCCCTTGTATTCCGCGTAGCTGCAAATGGAGAGCATTTCCTCCACCGCGCCCTTGGTGATGATCTGCGTCTTGCCTGCCTTGTCCGCCACAACCACGCTCATGCGCCGCCGGGTGAAATCGAACGGGATTTCGTCCACCTTCCGGTAATCCTGCCACAGCGGGAGCATGTTCGTCTCGTAGGCGTGATCCACGATGGCTTCGTCCATCAGGTTGCGCAGGCCGGTCTGATGGTAGCTGTTCAGGAAGGCGTGGCGCAGGACACGCTCATCCACATTGCCGTGCACGTCGAGCGGATATTCCAGCACGATGCGATCCTGCGTCAGGGTCCCGGTCTTGTCCGTGCACAGGATGTTCATGGCCCCGAGATTCTGGATCGCATTGAGATGCTTTACGATGACCTTTTTCCGGGACATGGCGACCGCGCCCTTGGCGAGGTTGGCGGACACGATCATGGGCAGCATTTCCGGGGTCAGGCCCACGGCCACGGACAGCGCGAACAACGCTGCCTGCACCCAGTCGCCTTTCGTAAAGCCGTTGAGGAAGAGCACCACCGGAACCATGCCCACCATGAACCGGATGAGCACCCACGATACGGCGTTCACGCCCTTCTCGAAATTCGTGCGGACGCGCGTTTCCGCGACGCGCCGGGCCAAAGCCCCGAACAGCGTATCCTTGCCCACGGCGATCACGAGGGCCAGAGCCGAACCGCTGACCACAGTACTGCCCATGAACGCGAGATTGTTGCACTCCAGCGGATTGCCGCCCGTCTGCGGCTGCGCGGCGGTCCACTTTTCCATCGGTTCGCTCTCGCCGGTCAGCGATGACTGGCTGACGAAAAGGTCCTTGGTTTCGACGATGCGCACATCGGCGGGGATCATGTCGCCCGCGGCGAGCCGGATCACGTCGCCCACAACAAGCTCCGAAATGGGGCGTTCCCGGCTCTCGCCGTCACGCAAGACCGCAATGGTGGTCTTGACCATCGCCTGCAAACGTTCCGCCGCGTTGCCCGAGCGCACTTCCTGCACAAACCGCAGCGTGCCGCTGATGAAAACCATGATGCCGACGATGAGAACGGCGGTGAGATCGCGATCCTCCGGCTCGACGATGACGTAGTCGGTGATGAAGGAAATGACCGCCAGAACAATGAGAACGACGGTAAACGGGTTGATGAAGGCTTTGAACAGACGCTTCAGGATGGAGTCCGCCTTTTTGCGGGCAAGCTCGTTCCGTCCGAACAGCGCCCGCATGATGTCGGGCCGGGGCTGTCCTTGGGGCGTCGTTTCGTAGGCTGCAAAGACCTCTTGCGGCGTCTGGCGGGCCGCCTCAAGAAGCCGGGCGGACGCGGGGCGGGCGGCCAGTCCGCGGACTTCCTGCGTGACGTTCAGGTCCTTTTCCGTTTCGAGCTGCTTTTTAATCATAGTTTCAACCTCATGAATGCTTTTCGGATCAGGCGGGAACCGATCCGACGGTGACTCCGAATCACGGCTGCAAGGCAGCCTTTCCACGCGCGGGGAACGAACGCCGCATGAGCGGCGGGGTTCCCGGCGAACAGCCTGCGGCAACAGGCAATGTCCACAAGACACCTCCGATGTTGTCATTGATAAAACGAAGCGGCGACGGAGCGCAGCCTCATGCAACGCTGAGTGAGAAGCCCTGAAAAGGGCACGGCAAGAGACGAACGGCGGTTAACGGCCGCGTTCGTGAGGAGAAAGGCGCAATCCGAAGAGGGTGCGCCGCGAGAAGGACGGGCGAAGGGAGAAAGCCCCGGCCATACGGAGACAGCCGAAAGGCGCAAGTAAAGACGCCGGGAGCTGGGATTCCCGAAAAAAACGGACAAGGGCACGCGAGACGCCGCCCGCATACGAATACGGAGAGAAGAAGGGCATGGAAACCTCCTGAGCCGCCGGGGGTGCGCCCCGGACTCGTCAGAAGGCCAGGAGAAGCACGCCGGCAGCGGTTGCTGTGGCACTATCAATTGACGGGCAACTGTGACTACTGTCGGACGACATGCTTTTCCTCCTTGGCGAGATGTGGAAATGCCGCTTTCGCAGCTTCCGGGGCGATCCCTAAACAACTCTCCCGTTAAAGTCAACGCATGATATGCGATCGTACAGCTTCCAATACGGTATCCGCGGCGGCAAACGGGCTTTCCCGGGTTTTGGCGCGGAACAACGTGATTTCAATCATTGTCTTCCCCGAGCCCCGGCGTGTACGGGTAGGAAAAGGCCGCCGATTTCAAGGCGGCGCAAACCGCCGGAGGGGTCCCATGACCACAGCTACGGACACGTTCAGGCAGCATCTGCAAGAAACCCAAGCCATCCATTTCCTCCCCTACGTGGGGGACGGCTACGCCGACGCCAGCCCGCGTATCCTCATGATCGGCGAAGCCAACCACGGCACGGCGCCGGACGGAGCCGACAGAACGTACACTGACGGGGTCGTGCGCCGGGCGCTCCAAGACGCCGCCGAAGGCAACGGCAACCACTGGGTCCGCTACATCCGCAACATCTCCGCCATGCTCACCGGGAACGCTTACGGTGGGTCCAACGCGGTGTGGGATACCGTGGCTTACGGCGTATTCTTCCAGCACATGGAAACGGAAACGCACCGCAACCGGTCCCGCGCCACGCCTGAAGAAATCGCGCTCGGACGCGGGGCGTTCTTTGCCATGCTCGACGTCCTGAAGCCTGATTTCGTGATCGTCTGGGGCTTGACCTTATTCAAACAACACTGGCTGTCCCCCGAAAGCGGCATCACCATGCTTGCTCCCGGCCTCTGGGCATATGTCTTCACAGATCGCCCGGATGTCCGTATCTGGCACTGCCACCACCCGTCGAGGGATTTCAGCCATGTTTCCGAACACCAGAAATGGGAGGCCGTCCGGAAACTGCATATCCGCTGATACCCCTCCCGGCCTTATTCAGGTTTCCCTTACGCGTCCGGATGCCGCCTCCCGGATGGGGCCCGGCCTTGTAAGCCCGGAGGCTTTGGGCTTATAAGGTGCCGTATGCGCCGCACGGACAATCCTTTGCGGAAAACGGCGCATCTTTTTCGGCATCCATTGCGAGGCGGGCCATGTCCATCCGGATCGATTTCTTGAGCTACGAGGGGGAACGCAACAACGAGCGGCACCCCCACGCGCAGTTTGTCCTGCCCATTGCCGGTGAACTGGAAATCTCCATCGGCGGCGCGGAAGGCAGGCTTACCCCCTCCTGCGCGGCGTTCGTCGCGCCCGGCGTCCCGCATTCGCAGCTGGCGACCGTCTCGAACGCCTTTCTTATCGTCAACTGCGATCTTGCCGAATGCGGCGTCCCTGCGGCGGAACAACTGGCGGAACAAATCTTTCTTCCCGTTTCCGAAGCCACCCGACACCTGATCGGGTTCGCGGAGCTGTCCAGAGACCGCTTTTCACAGCCGGGCACCACGCAATGCTGGATGCCCCTGCTCCTCAATTCCTTCCTTGAGCGCCCGGTCTGCCGCCCTTCCCGGCTCGCCGTACTGGAAAGGCTGATCGATGCCCACCCCGGCGCGCCGTGGACTGTGGGCGAAATGGCCCGGCGCATCGGCATCAGCCCAAGCAGGCTGCACGCACTGTCCCGCTCCGAATGGGGCCTCAGCCCGCAGGCATGGCTGGCGGAACGCCGTATCGGGCATGTGCGGAAATGGCTGGCGGAATCGGATCTGCCGATTGCGGATCTGGCGCTGCGGGCCGGGTACGCCGATCAAAGCGCGCTCACCCGCGCCATGCAGCGCCTGACCGGCCTGACGCCCGCCGCCTACCGGAGGCAAACGCGATTGGAACAAAAAAACAGGAGTCCGGAACAAGACTCCCGGACCCGCCCGTGATATTGTCCGTTCCGGCATGAGGACGAGGCGGCCGTTTCGCCCTCGGCAATCCCCATTGCACAAGGAGCGGACATGTCGGCCCTCAACGTCACCATCGATCCATCCATCAAGGGCGCGTGGCCCGAAGCGCGTCTGGGCTGCTTCATCTACACGGCGGACGTACGCGCCCGCGAAGACTCTCTCTGGACCTGCCTCGAAAACGAGGTTGCCCCGTACCTCAAAACCATGCTGGAGACCACGCCGCTGGCCCAGATCCCCAACCTCGCCGAATCCCGGAAGGCGTACAAGGCCTTCGGCAAGGACCCCGGACGCTTCCGCGTTTCGTCCGAATCGCTGTACCGCCGGGTGCGCCAGGGCAAGGCCCTTTACCAGATCAACAGCGTCGTGGACGCCAACAACCTTGTCTCGCTCGAAACGGGTTTCTCCCTCGGCTCTTACGATACGGCCCGCATCGGTGCGGACATCGTTTTCCGTCTGGGCAAGGCCGGGGAGGTGTATCCGGGCATCGGCAAGGACGACATCGCGCTCGAAAACATGCCCCTGCTCGCAGACGGGGAAGGCGCGTTCGGAAGCCCCACCAGCGACTCTACCCGCGCCATGATCACGCAGGAAACCCGCTCCTGCCTGACGGTCGTGTTCTCCTTCTCCGCCAGATCCAAGCTTGAAGAAGCCCTTGCCCTGACCGTCAAGCGTTTCGGCCAGTATGCGAACCCCTCGCACGCGGAATCCTTCATCATAGAATAGCATTCAGGCCGGGGCGGAACGCAGCCAAGCCCCGCGCGGAACCGCCGACCCTCTGGAGGAAAACGTTTATGGCAAAGGATCCGAAACAGATGACGGGCTATCTGTATGTGCTCGCCGCCGCCGTCCTGTGGTCGCTCATCGGCCCTTTTTCCAAAATCTGCATGGAAGAAGGCCTTGCGCCGCTGGAAGTGGCCTTCTGGCGTGCCCTGCTCGGCGGCATCTGCTTTTTTGCCCAAACGGGCATCTGCGGCGGGGCGCGCATCCCTGTGAAGCACGCGCTGTTCTTCTGCCTTTTCGGTGTGTTGAGCATCAGCGTGTTTTTCAGTTCGCTGCAAATCTCCATCCAGCTGAGCGGAGCCGCCATGGCGATGGTGCTGTTGTATACGGCTCCCGCATGGGTGGCCGTATTCTCCCGCATCCTGTTCCATGAGAGCTTCTCCTCCCGTAAGGGCATCGCTCTGGCGTTGGCCCTCTTCGGAACGGCGCTGGTGTGCTTCTCCGGCGGAAGCCTGAACGCCGAGCCGTCCGTGCTCGGCATCGTCTGCGGGCTCATATCCGGCCTTTGCTACGCCTCGCATTTTCCCTTCTATGTCTGGTGGCAGCCCCGCTACTCCACCGCCACCCTGTACGCCTACATGCTGCTCGGAGGCGCGCTCGCCCTATTCCCCTTCGTGGATTTCGCCCCCACCCGCTCGTGGACGGCGTGGGCCAACCTGCTGGCCCTCGGCGTGGTCACGAACTATGGGGCCTACCTCGCCTACGGGCGGAGCCTCCAGAGCATCAATCAAGTCAAGGCCGCCATCATCGGGAACATCGAGCCCGTGCTGGCGACATTCTGGGTCTGGCTGTTCTGGAATGAAAACTTCTCCGCCTACGGGTGGGCGGGCAGCGCGCTGGTCATCTCGGCGGTATTCCTGCTGACGGCGGATCGAAGCTGATACGGTTCTTCCCCCGTTACGGCACACGGCATGTTCTTTGGACATGCCGTTTTTTTTTGCGTCCTCCCGTAACACGTTTTTTCAAAAATATATTTATGATTTCAATGCAATATGA